>Ga0182011_10000020_pt1 | contig 126075 bp, 118 predicted proteins | sample 711E1DmetaG_FD_120481 | JGI IMG/M metagenome (GOLD analysis project Ga0182011, IMG submission 120481) | Permafrost microbial communities from Stordalen Mire, Sweden - 711E1D metaG | ecosystem: Environmental > Terrestrial > Soil > Wetlands > Permafrost | place: Sweden: Stordalen | collected...
CAAAAAACAAAAAACAAAAAACAAAAAACAAAAAACAAAAAACAAAAAACAAAAAACAAAAAACAAAAAACAAAAAACAAAAAACAAAAAACAAAAAACAAAAAACAAAAATCAAATAAGAACGGGGTAATCTATAATCATTTGAAAGACTTATGGCAGGGGATCCCCGACAGGAGTCCCGATATACAGAACATCGGGATGCAAAGAACGCACATTCGGGGATGACAGTTCTCAGAAAACAGAAAACAGAAAACAGAAAACAGAAAACAGAAAACAGAAAACAAAAAACAAAAAACAGATACGAAAGGGATAATCAATAATCATTTGAAAAGACTTATGGCAGGGGATCCCCGACAGGAGTCCCGATATACAGAACATCGGGATGCAAAGAACGCACATTCGGGGATGACAAATGGTGGAGTATTCGGGGTTGACAATAATCAATGAACATTAAATATTCAACATTCAACATTTAACATTTAACATTTAACATTTAACATTTGAAGTGCTATTTGTTTTTTCCCAGGTTTCTTTCGAGTTCGTTTAGCTTTTCGAGGATGCGGCTTTTGTTTTGGTTGTCTTTTTGCAAAAGGATATTATATGCTTCGAAGGCTTCTTTTATAAATCCCTGGCGGGAGTAAATATCGGCAATGGTTTCAGTCAGGATTTTAATTTTTGAAAGGAATAAATTTTCCGGAGTGACGGGTTCTACTTCTTTCTTTTCTTCAGTCTGAATATCGGCTTTGCCTAAACCGCTGATATTTGTTCTGTCAAATCTAAACTCGTGCAGTTTTTCGTTGAAAATATTTAATTTATCTTCATCAATAGTAGTTTCAGTTGCGTGGGATTCAATCAACTTCTGATATTCTTCGAATTCAATTCCCATTTTTGTGTCGTTGATTTTGTCTATTATGTCAGCATAATTTTTGAATTCGACGGAAGGATGAATGTTATCAGGATAAAAAATTCTTTCCTGCCCGGTTTTATTTTTTAAATCTTTAATAGAAGTTTTAATATCCTCGAAAATCTGAAGATTTAAAATTCTGTTTTTAACATCTTCGAAAAGCGATTCAGCCTCTCCTACATATCCGAGCTTTAATAATGCTTTAATCAATAAAATTTTCGCAGTTGTATAATCGGGAAAGACCTGCAGACCAATAGTGCAGACGTTTATGCAGTCTTCGTATTGTTCGTTTATGAAGTATAGATTTGCCAGCCTTATGAAAGACGGCGAAAAAACATCTTCGTTGAGTTTTGTTTTTAATTTCTTAATATATACTTCAATACTATTCATTCGTTTTGCTTTTCGTAATTGATTTATTATAAACAAACACCTGCTTGATTGATAAAAATGCCATAATGCCAAACCCGAGCGCGAACATTAACTGGAACGGTAAAGCCGCTATCTGAACATAATACACGGCAAGCCCTACACCAACAAAACAATATATCGATAAAATAGATTCGATATAAACCTGTAATGGAATTTTTTTCGTTAAATATTTTTTATCTTTCCACGAATGGTTTTTATCCGTAATTCTGAATTTAGGAGTACGGACAAATTCACTTTTTTTATTGAACAAACCCTCCAAAACCGCTTTCGTATTGTTTATGGACAAACCCATACTACCGGTCATAAATACGGGGAAATATATAATTCGTTTTTGCCAGTCGGGATAAACATCTTTTTGTGAATACAAATAAAACATAAATGAACTCACGAATGCAAAAATAAAGAACGACATAAATTTAAAAACAGGGTCGTAGTCTCCCGTCTCTTTTATCAATACAATCGGCAAATTCAAAAGTCCGCAAATTAAAATAAACGGGTAAGCAATATTACTGCATAAATGTATTAAAGACTGGAATTTATTTTTAAATGGTAATTTGGATTTTAAAACTTTCGGGAAAATCTTTTTAGCCGTTTCAATGGCGCCCTTTGTCCATCTGAACTGCTGTGATTTCAGAGAATTTATTTCTGCAGGAAGTTCAGCAGGGGACGTGAAGTTCACGAGATACTTGCATTTCCAGCCCTTCATCTGTGCCCTGTATGAGAGGTCAAGGTCTTCCGTTAATGTATCCGCTTCCCAGTTGCCCGCGTCGTAGATACATTCTTTTCTCCAGATTCCGCCCGTTCCGTTGAAATTAATAAAATATCCTGCACGGTTTCTTACTGCCTGTTCGATTACAAAATGTCCGTCGAGAGCGATTGCCTGAGTTTTTGTTAAGATAGAATAATTTCTGTTTATATGTTCCCATCTCGTTTGCACCAATCCGATGTTATCTGCTGTATTAAAATAGGGGAGAGTTCTGAGCAGGAATTTTTTTCTCGGAATAAAATCCGCATCAAAAATTGCGACAAAAGTTCCTTTGGAAGATTTCAGTCCTTCTTTTAATGCACCTGCTTTATAGCCATTTCTATTTGTTCTGTGAATATGCTGAATGTCATAACCCTGCGCGATGTATTGCTTAATATGTTCTTTGATAATTTCTGATGTATCATCTGTAGAGTCATCTAAAATTTGTATTTCAAGTCTTTCCTTCGGATATTCCATCCTGATTGTTGCGTCTATTAACCTGCAAATCACATATCTTTCGTTATACAAAGGCAATTGAATTGTAACCATTGGAAATTCAGTCATCACCATTTCTTCATCAGTTAAATCTTCAGTTCTTTTTTTATAAGTCTTGAAATAATAATATATCATAGTATATCCATGCGCCGCAAAAAAGAATAATATTGACAACGAAGAAATATATATCAGCAAAATAATTGATTCTATTCTCATCTAAATCTCAGAAGTTCTTTTTAATTTGTGAATTTTTTTATCAAGTAAATTTTATCCCTACCAGTTAGAAGTTATATCAATCAGTATATCATCGCAAATTCTTGTCTCTGCAGTGGTGATACCGACAGCACGGTCTGAAAACGATACGGCTGAAGAATTGTATTCCCCCCAGTTTTCGTATTTCTTTTCCCAGACTTTCTTTTGTTTCTTTAAATTTTCGAAATCCACATTAACAGTTATTGTAATTTTTCTCTTTGTTACATTTTCATTTCCGGATATTACAAGAGCTTCGTCTTTCACGCTCATTATCGTGCAATTTAAAACTCCGTCAGCAACATTTTTATCTGCGATGATAAAAGTATTATCGCTTATAACCATAGTTTTAAGTATTTCCGTGAAATTCTCTTTCATTCCTGCCTCAGAAAACCCGCTATTGTCCTGGAACTGCGGAATGGCAAGAGATTTTATTCCTTCAGGAGGATTCGAGCCCCTGAATCCGTAAACGCCGCAGCTTAAAGATGTTACTGCTAAAATTATTATTAATATATTAAATAAATATCTCAAAATTTTATGTTGTAATCAGGTTTTTCAATTTTAAACTTTTTTATTTTCCTGTAAATATTTCTTTCGCTCTGTCCTAATATTTTCGAAACAGAGGTGATGTTCCATCTGTGTAAAGATAATAAATATTTCAGAATTTCTTTTTCAATATCTTCATAATTCATCGTTTCAATATCACTTTTCCGGATTGAAAAGTCATTATCGTTATAAACTTTGTTTCCGTTTTCGTGAGGAATAATTTCATTCAGTTTATTCCCGATATCCATAATATCTGTTTTCAGTTCAAACAATGCTCGCAAAATCAAATCCCTGTCGTTCTGATCTCTTTGTCTTAATTGCAGTGCAGGTAACTGGCGAACATCACTTAAAACCGGCTGCAAATGTTTTTTCACATCATTAACGGATAATTTTCTTGCAGGGTATAAGACAACTATACTCTCACAAAAATTTTTTAGTTCTCTTGAATTCCCATACCAGACATAATTTGTAACATATTCCATCGCTTCTTCATCTATTCCCCTGAAATCAATTTTATTTTCTTTGCAATAATTTTCTATAAAATAATTGAAAAGAATTTTTATATCGGATTTTCTTTCTCTCAGAGGCGGTATATGCAGATTAATAGATTTAAGTCTGAAAAATAAATCTTCTCTGAAATTTTTATTAATTACCTCACGGCTCAAATCTTTATTCGTAGCAGCAATTGCTCTCACATCAACAGTAATATTATTCGTGCCTCCGACTCTCATAAACACTCCTGATTCGAGCACGCGTAAAAATTTTACCTGTGTTCCTAAAGGAAGCTCACCGATTTCATCGAGAAAAATCGAACCCTTATCAGCCATTTCAAAATACCCGGGTCTGTTTTCTATCGCACCTGTAAAAGCACCTTTCTGATGACCAAAAAGCTCGCTTTCAATTATACCTTCCGGAATAGCTCCGCAATTAACTTTGATTAACGGTTTGTCTGTTCTTTTGCTGTAATAATGAATGGAATTAGCGACGACTTCTTTTCCTGTTCCGCTTTCTCCTGTAATCAGGACACTGATATTAGTCGGAGCAACCTGCTTAATTGTTTCATTAAGCTCTTTTATCTGAATAGAATCCCCAAGTAATAAATATTCCATTTTCCTATGTAATCATAAAATATAATATTTATTAAATGTTATTTAAAGTTAAATCGTCATATATATCAGATGATTTTAGAAAATTGACAGAATTGTCATTTTTGTGAAGTGTCAATGATTAGTAATAAAAAACGGATATTTTAACAATAAGTAAAATATCCGTTGTAAAAATTTTTAAATGAAAATTACTTAATCATCAACATTCTTTTAACATCTGTAAAATTACTTGTTTCAAGCTTGTAGAAATAAATTCCGCTTGCGATTTGACTGCCTGAAAACGGAATTTCATACGTACCGGGTTGTAATTTTTCATTTACAAGTGTCGCAACTTCTCTGCCAATCAAATCAAAGATTTTTAAAGTTATTAAATTCGATTTTCCATTTTCTGCAATCATGAATTTTATGATTGTAGAAGGATTAAACGGGTTCGGATAATTCTGGAACAAAGAATATTTAACAGGAACTTCGGAAGAAATTTTTCTTATGCCGACCGGTAATGTTAATTCATATAAATTTCCCGGAATAGGAACCGTAAAATTTATACCAAGCTGTGACAGGCTCAAAGCTGTTGAAGGTGTGGACTGTTTTACCATCCAGACACCCGGTGCAATCCATGTTGTATCCGGTCGTTCTAATATGGGGATTTCAAGAACAAATAATTTCAGATAAAGCCCGTACGTTATTAAGAATTTTTTCGCGGTGTAATTTCCGTTGACCGTCGAAATAGTTTCGTCATTCAGTCGTTTTCCTTTCAGTCTGACTCTTATGGGAGCTGATATGGTATCTATAGCAACTGTTGTATCTTTTTGAATAACGACATATTCCTGGTTGACTGTTTGTGCGAATCTATAAAGGCTGTACCAGTTTTGCAGGGACCGCAGGAAGTTCAGAAAACCTATCGGTATATTAATAGAATCCGGAATAAACGAAAGAGATAAATATTCCCATCCGTCCGTTGTCTGAAAATTATGCCAGCTTGTATCGTTGTAAGGTGTATTCTGATTTTGTATTAAAAGATTATCTTTAACCCGCACAATACTTGCGAGTAATCCTTTGTATGTATTTACAATTGCAAACGAATCTATTCTGTATCTTGATAAACTCTGCACAGGATTATTGAGTGAATCGAGAGGAATATTTTTATAATACCATTTATATCCCGGGTTCGAAGGAAAGAATGTCGATGCTGTCTGAGAAAATCCCGAACTGCAAATAAGAAAAATAAATATTAAATTAATAAAAGTTTTTTTCATATTTAAATTAAGTTATAGATTAAATTTGACGAATATAATAATTCCCGAAAGAATAAAATCGTGATATCGTTTTCTTCCGGGAATATAATAAAAATAAAATTATTTAATTAAAATCATTCTTTTCACATCACTATAATTACCGGCAACAATTTTATAAAAATATGCACCGCTCGGAAACTGAGACGCATTCCATTCCACCGTATGCGAGCCTGCTTTATAATCCGCGTTCACCAATACCATCATTTCTTTTCCGAGTATATCATAAACAACAAGTTTTACTTTAGAATCACGCGGAATATCAAAAGAAATTTTAGTTGACGGATTAAATGGATTCGGTTTATTCTGGAATAGTGCAAATTTAATTGGTATAGAATGATTATTATTGCCATTAAAACCTGTTATTAATGTAGCTTCTTTCAGCACAATATCATCATTAGGATCAAAAGCCACAGTAGTCGGCTGCCTATTGAAGTCAAATGTAAACGTCTGCTCGTTTGCATCATTTATAACTCTTACTAATGTATCGAGTCCTGTCGTAAATGAAAATTTAAGAACTATGGGCATTTGGTGAAAGACAGTATTTGTTTGCACCTGGTCTGCAAAAAAAGAAATTCTCCACATATTGCCGCCTAAATTTTCAAAACCATAACTGTTATTATATACAGGGTGATTAGGTTCCCTTACCCATTCATTAATAAACCACGTTAAATCCTGACCGGAAAATCTTGTTATAGCTTTTGTGAAATCATCAGTAACACAATTTTTAAATTTAAAATTAATTGTATCCGAAGCATAACCTTTCAGGCAATTAAAAAAAGCGGAATCACCAATTGTATATCTTAACATATGTAATACGCAGGCACCTTTATCGTAAGTGATTGCTGTATTAAATAAAGTATTGACATCCGGAGTGCTGTCAGCCCAGACCGGATTATAAATTGGCCAGCCCGGATTGCTTGAAATATAATAGTCAGCATCGTTTATAATATCGTTTTTATAAGTTGTATATCCGCTTACATGCTCGTCATAAAGAGCTTCACAGTAAGTTGCAAATCCTTCATTTAACCAGACATCCGCCCACGTTCCGCACGTAATCATATCACCAAACCATTGATGTGCAAATTCGTGCGATGTAAGCCAGACGCTCCAGCAAGCGGGACAAAAACTTGTCAGTGTTTGATTTTCCATTCCGCCCCATATAAATTCATTGTTGAGTGTGCAAAAACCATTTTTTTCAAACGGATGCTCGATGAATTTAGTCGAATAAAAAGTACACATATCAACGATTATATTTTCTACTACACTCGGAGTTTCACCTATATTATAATAAAATCTTATCGGTATGCTGTCTGCCGGATTCGAAATTTTGTGCCAGTATACAATATCCAGCCCGTAATTCACTTTAGCGGACATAACAGTTAAATAGGTAGATACAGGATCTTTACTTACCCAGTGATAATAAATTGTATCACCGGTTTGTATAGAATCAGCGAGCCGACCGTTCGAACCAAGTTTTACTGATGAAGGCACTTTCGCTGTCAAATCAACTGTCGCTTTATCAGATGGCTTATCCCAGCAGGGGAACCATTTTCTTGCACCTTCAGGTTCGCAGTCTGTGAAAACCATTCCGTTAGAAACGTAAAACGCTCCGTCTGCAATATCAAGGTGTCTGTAATATATCTGCATTGTAAATATTTGACCCTGATTATAAGTACTGTCGAGCGTAATTTTACATAAAATCGGTCCCTGAGTAAAAGTAAATAAGGGTCCGCCGATTTTCCTGATAGAGTCTATAACAAGTGAAGTACTATCCGCAAAAATATTCAATGAACTTAATACAGAATCGCTCATAATAGTCACTTTATTGCTTGCAGTGAAGCTATGCGGATACGGTGAAAGGAAGCAATTATAAATATTCAGATTCAAAGTATAATTTAAAACATCATAAGAATGTTTCGGCGTATTCGGTGAATCTCCGATTGATCTTAAGATTTTTGTGCCATGTATTTTCTTATAAGAACAAAGATCTGCACCTCTCATTCTTGAGAAATTCTGAGAGAAAGAAAGGCACGGTATAAAAGAGATAAGTAAAAATAATATTAATTTTTTCATAATTTTAAAGGTAAATAACAAAATATACTTCTAATTTATAATAAATATAAATCAAAAGAAATATCAATTTATAAAATGATTTCTGATTAATTATTGAATTTAATATATTATTTAAATATAACTATATATTATTTTTTAACATAGATTACAGGGTGTATTTTTTGAAAATTGGAAATAAAAACATTTGATTTAAGCAATATTATTCCCGAAAATTTAAACTCAAATCTTATATTAATTGTCTAAATTTATAGGATAGACTTATTTTATCGTATTGATTAGATTAATTTTAATTATGAGAAATTTTATTAAATATATTTTGACACTTTTAATCATCTCTTTAACGGGATTTTACGGGTGTCGGGATAATAGTGTCTCACCAAATAATTACACAGGAAATCCATTAGTGTTAGTTGGTGGCTTTTCGACTACTTCGAATTGCGTAAATGCATTTGCCAAAAATATTAATGGAATTGATTATGCATTTTTAAGCCTCGATACTTCGGGTATTCAGATTGTAAATATCAATAATCCAGCATCGCCGCAATTTGTTTCAGCTTACCATGTAAGCGGGACAAGTCTGGAAGTATATGTAGCATATATCAATAATGTTCCTTATGCTTTTGTTGCAGGAGGTTCGGGCGGAGTTACAATTTTAAATTTGACAAATATCACATCTCCCGCACTCGATACTGTTTTAAATTTTTCAGGGGATTTTATTAATACTGTTTTTGTAGACACTGCTTCGAGGATGTTATATACAGGCGGAAGCAACAAAAATATGTACATTGTAAATGCCATGAATCTTCCGCAGGCGGGAAGTGTTAATACATATCTATCTTTCAGCTATATAAATGAAATTCAAATTAATAAAAATGTAGCATACATTGCTGAAGACGGAGGTCTGGATATTGTTAACGTGTCCAATCCTGCTTCACCATTGAATTTATCACAGGGTACTACAAATGATTACGCATATGATGTTAAGATTAGCGGAAATTTCGCACTGTTATCCAACAATCAGAATGGTGTAATAGTAATAAATATTTCAGACCCTGCGAATCCTGTTGAAGTCGGCATACTTGATACGTACGATATCGGTCTTTCATGCAGTGTAGACGGAAATCTTATCTATGTTGCGGAGGATCAAAGTGGTGTTGAGGTGTTTGATATTTCAAACCCGGTAAATCCTCCGCGTGTAGCCTATTATACAACTCCCGGCTATACTGAAAATGTATTTTTTCATAACGGGAATGTACTCGTTTCAGATTATACTGATTTCTTATTGCTGCGCCTGCCTTAAGAGCAGTTTATCAAGTTTTCAAGTTTATCAAGTTATCAAGTTTTCAAGTTATAAAGTTCGTAAAGTTTGTAAAGTTATAATGTTTTTTCTAGTTCCCAAGCCCCTTGACTGATGAAAGTAGGCGGTATGGGAACATTTTTTATATGTAAATCTAATTTGATAATTACATATCCTTTGCAGTTACATGTTCTTTAATTAACTTGCAAATCTCCTTTTCAAGGTATCAGTTCTTACTTTACAAACTTTATAACTTTACGAACTGATTTACTTTTTCCTTTAAAAGATGTATATATTTAAGTAATTTTAGCTCTTTAATAATAAAATCTTTTTTTAATTTGGCAAAGACGGGCAAAAAGAATGTAACTGGTGGTCAGAAGAGTTCTTCCGGAGTACAAAAAAATATTCCTCCTGCACAGAAAAATATTTTTGATATAGATAATGCAATTTCAAAATTTTTCTGGCTTGTAATTCCTGTTCTTGCAATTGTTTATTACGTCTCAAGCAAATATTCGCAGGGATTTTACCAGGATGATGAGATTTCGCAATATCTGAATATGATTCAGTTCTGGTCTGATCCATCCGTGATTCTCGGAAATAATCCAAAGCCGGGTTATAAAATATTTATGGTTATACCGGCGCTATTCGGTTATCAGCCTGTATTACTTGTTAATTCTATAATTGCATCTTTAGCTGTTTTTTTTACTTATAAACTATTAAAAGTTTATAATGTCAGTTATGCATTTTTCGGAGCTTTGCTTTTAGGAACTCAGCCGCTTTTCTTCGACCTTTCATTCCGCTCATATTCGGAAATATTTACTTCACTCGTAATTGTGATTTTCCTGATTCTTTATAAAAAAGAATATTTCTTTATAGCAGCACTCATCGCGGGCTACATTTTCACCATCAGGCAGGAGATAGCAATATTCTGTATAATTCTCGGAATAATTTTTTTACGGGAAAAGAAGTGGAAGGAGTTCATAGCTATTGGTGTCTTTCCTGTGATTTATAATTTACTTGGATATATGAAGACAGGGGATATAATGTATGTTATGTCTGAAGTTAAAAATGTTGCAGGAATGAAGTATGAAACGCAGCCGTTATATCATTATTTTAAAGTTTATATTTTCATAGTCGGTCCGATTTCTCTCGTGCTTTTCCTTCAGGGATTTTTTGGCTTTTTTGCTGATACAAAAAAATTCAAAGAATATTTTAGTAAATATTTTCTTTTCTATGTATTGTTCATAACTGTGTTTTTAGTTCAGATTTATACGATGTGGAACAATGGTCCGAACCCGGGCAACTGGAGATACCTTTTACATATTTCTCCGATTTGCGTTTTTTTCGCAACCGTCGGGCTGAATAATTTAGCTGATTCAAAATACAAAAAACTTAATTACTACATTACAGGCATTCTCGCATTTTTAACCTTTATATTCCTGTCGAAATCGTCCGATGGTTTCAAATTGCTCGAGACTTCTGATTATACAAAAGTATTCTTCCTGCTTGCTTTTTTTGTAGTAACAGTTATAATTTCAGTAAAAATTCCTAAAGATTATTTGAATAAGGTAGCAGTTATATTAATTGTACTTTCTATAATTTATCTTGCAATCGATTTTACACCGAAAAAATTATCGGCTGAAAATATTACCGTTAAAAATGCGGCAGAATTTCTGAACGGCAGTGAATATAAAGGAAAGACGGTGTTATCAAACCATTCACTTATACAGTTTTATGCGGATGGTTACAGAGCAAACCCAAAACAATATATTTCAATTAATTCAAAAAATATAAATGATGCTCCTGCCGGTTCTGTTGTACTTTGGGATAATCATTACGGATACAGACCAGAATGGGGGAGTGATGTGAAACTGGAGACGCTGCAAAATGATAAGAATTATAAATTGATTAACCAGTTTGCGTCCAACGACAAAAGGTTCGTAACTTATGTATTTGAGAAAATTAATTAATTGTAACGCAACATTTATGTTGCGAAAACTAATTAAAAGAATAATAATCAACATAAATGTTGATTTACAAAAACGAATTTAAAAAATTTATCGTGAATTATAAAAATTGTTTAATACTCGGTGGCGGCGGATTTATCGGCTCACATTTGTGTGATGAACTGATTAAAAACGATTATAACGTCACCATCTTCGATAAACTAAATTTCTCGCATAAAAATATTCAGCACAATATCGATAAGATTAAAATTATTGAAGGTGATTTTAATAATGAAATCGATATTAAAAATTCCCTGAAAAATGTAGATGTTATCTATCACCTTGTCAGTTCTACCTTACCCGCGATGTCAAACGAAAATCCTGTATATGATGTTGAAACTAATCTTGTTTCAACTCTGAAATTTATTGATGAAGCTATTAAACAAAAAGTTAAAAAAATAATTTTTATTTCATCCGGAGGTACGATTTATGGTATTCCCGACAAAATTCCGATAAAGGAAAATCAATTCGGTAATCCTATTTGCTCCTACGGAATAATTAAAAAAACGATAGAAGAATACCTGTTCATGTTTTATAAATTGTATAATCTCGATTATTACGTTTTCAGGATGTCAAATCCATATGGAGAAAGGCAGAACCCGCTTTTGGCGCAGGGAGTGATTCCTGTTTTTCTGAATAAGCTTGTAAATAAAAAGAAAATTGAAATATGGGGAGATGGCTCTGTAACAAGGGATTATATTTATATAAAAGATGCAGTAAAGGTTCTTGTTAAATCATTAAATTATAAAACTGAAGATAAAATATTTAACCTTAGCACGGGTATCGGAACGGACTTAAAAAATCTTATAAGTATAATAGAAAAAATTACGAATGTTAAACCTGACGTAATATATAAAGATAAAAGAAATATCGATATTAATATTAATGTTCTCGATAATTCGTTAATAAAAAAAGTTTTTGATTGGAATATTGAAACAACTCTGGAAGAAGGAATAAAAAATACATACGAATTTATTAAAAAAGAATTTACAGAAAATTGAAATGATTGATACTTCACAAATTTCATTATCGGTTTTTTTCCCGGCATATTATGATGAAAAAAATATTGATAAGGTTGTAACAAAGGCAGTGGAAGTTGTTGAAAGCTTAAAACTTAAAGATTATGAAATTATTATAATTGAAGACGGTAGTCCCGATAAAACGGGTGAAGTTGCAGACGCACTCGCTGAAAAATTCAGCAAAGTCAGAGTTATACACCATCCGAAAAATTTGGGATATGGTGCGACATTAAGGGATGGATTTATAAATGCAAAAATGGATTATGTTTTTTATACAGACGGCGATAACCAGTTCGACCTGGAAGAGTTAAAAAAATTTGTAGCTCTGATTCCTTTCTCCGATATTGTAGTCGGGTACAGGAAACATAAACAATATTCCTTATACAGAAAATTTACATCTCTTTGTTACAACTATCTTCTCCGCTTGATATTTGATATTCACTATTGGGACATAGATTGTGCATTCAAACTTTTCAAAGCAGACCTTTTTAAAAAAATAGAAATAAAATCAATCGATGCATTTATTGATGCCGAAATTATGTTAAAGGCAAAATTGCTCGGTTATACAACGACTGAATTAGGCGTGATGCATTTGCCGAGAGTTGACGGAATATCCACAGGCGCAAGACCTTCTGTGATATTAAGAACCATCAGGGAAGTGTTTGATTACAGAAAAGAATACAAAAAACAAATAACAAATAACAAATAACAAAAAACAAAAAACAAATAATAAAAAAAATCTAATTTTTAATTTTTAATTCTTAATTCTTAATTCTTAATTCTTAATTGCTCTTATGTAGTATTGCCCGCCGAGTGGAATGAACCACATTATATTTTCAAGAAATCTCAAACCCTTCAAAAATGCAGGGAAGAATAATGTATATTTTTTTGCGGATAATTTTAATCCCGATTCATTTATCAGGTTCAAAGATTCTTTAGGCTTTAATAAAATTGCATCAGTGTCCCATGGGCATTCTCTAACTATCTTCAGTGTTACGGGGTTATAAGGGTTGTGTTCGAAGAAAAAAAGATTTCCGTTTTGCTGCATCAGGTTAAATACATTTTTTATAGAATCATTTCGCAATACCGGTTCAATATGATGGAAAACGCAGGAAATGAAAACAAGGTCGAATTGTCCGAAATAATTTTTAATTTTATCGTCTATTAAAAAAAAATCACATTGCGGGTTTCCTTTCTTTGCAATCTCTATGCTCTTAGCAGAAATATCGCATCCTGAAATTTTTGAATCGGGAAAATACCGGGAAAAATATTTTAAATTTCTTCCAATACCGCATCCGTATTCAAGAATATTTTGCGGTTTGTAATCAATATTATTCTTTACGATTTTAATCTTATAGTCTGCAAAATAACCGCTCTCCTCTCCGAAAAAATCAAGGTCTTCGGCGAGTTTTTTATCATAATCTTCGGCATATTTATCGAAATCAACTTTTTCCACGCTCATAATTTATTTTAATTTATTTAATTTAATTATATCATTTTCAAAATAATATTTATTTCGGATTACCAGTTTTGAAGAAAAATGTTGATTGGGAAAAAAGCAGTATCACCGTCAATCAATCTTCACATATTTTAATCTCAATGAATTACCAACTACGGTTATCACATCGCTGAATGCCATAAACATCGCCGCCATCACGGGAGTGATAATAATTCCGATTGGTGCTAAAACGCCCGCTGCAATTGGAATAGCAAGGGCATTATAGAAAAACGCCCAGAAAATATTTTGCTTTATAATCGATACGGTTTTTGATGATATTATTATAGATTTATATAAATTCCTCAAATCACCCTGAACAAGTATAACATCTGCAGAATCTATTGCTATATCCTGACCTGTTCCCATTGCAACGCCTACATTGGCTCTCGCGAGTGAAGGTGCATCATTAATTCCATCTCCTACCATTGCAACATTTTTACCTTCATTTTGCAGCTGAGTAATTATTTTTTCCTTATCATCCGGTAAAGTCTTAAATGAATAATTTTTTATACCAAGCTGTTCGGCAATATCTATCGTTGCTTTTTCGTTATCTCCGGAAATCATAAATAATTCAAATCCTTTATCAAGAAATTTTTTAACTGTATCTTTCGATTCGGGTTTTAATGTATCCTCAAAAACTATTACACCTGCCAGTTCATTTCCTATACTTACAAAAAGATTGCTTTTATCGTCGGATGAATCAAAGTCATTAATTCTTCTCGATTTCATAAATGATTCGCTGCCGATTAAAATGTTCTTGTCGTTAACCATTGCACTTATTCCCATGCCTTCTTCGTTTTTAACATCGCTCGTATTATCAAATATTTCTATTTTATTGTCTATGCAATAATTTGAAATAGACTTTGCAATAGGGTGGTTTGAATATTTTTCGACTGAAAATACATATTTCATCAAATTATCTTCTGATAAATTTTTCAAAGGAATTATAGATTTCACTTTCATTTCACCCTGCGTCAGAGTCCCGGTTTTATCAAAACATAAAGTGTCAACCTTGTTCATTTTTTCAATCGCTTCTACGTTATTAAACAAGATTCCGTTCTCAGCCGCACGACCGACTCCAATTACGACAGCAATAGGAGAAGCCAATCCCAGAGCGCACGGACAGGCAATTATTAATACGGATACGGCATATAACAGTGATTCGTCAAATGCGCTGCCAACAACCAGGAACCAAATTAAGAATGTAATAACAGCAATGGAAATCACAGTCGGAACAAATATCGCCGATATTTTATCCGCAAGTCTTTGTATTTTTGGTTTCGAATTTGATGCTTCTTTAACGAGGTCAATTATTTTAGAAAGCATCGTATCCTTTCCGACCTTTTCCGCTTTCAATTTTACGAATCCGTTTTTAAGAATCGTACCGCTAATAAGTTCATCCCCGCTTTTTCTTTCAATAAAATGGCTCTCACCTGTCATTGCGCTTTCATCCACGACGCACATTCCTTCTACAATTTTTCCATCAACAGGAATTTTGTCCCCTGATTTTATTAAAACAATATCATTCAGCCGGACTTTTTTAAATGGTAATGTGAGTTCCACGTTATCCCTGATAACGGTGACGAATTTAGATTGTAAAGCTTTTAATTTTTTTATCGAAGTCTGGGTCTTTGATTTTAAAACCGATTCAAGAAAATTTCCGATGAGTATGAAAGAAATTATCATTGCAGCGGTCTCGTAATAGACTTCGTGTGAGTTTGTTAAAACTTTAATGTTTAAACGGAATAAATGATTTGCAGAAATTACAAGGCTGTATATATAAGAAGAAAAAACTCCGACAGTAATTAATGAATTCATATCGGAAGTCCTGTTCATTAACGCATGAAATGCACCTTTATAAAATTTATCTCCGCACCAGAAAACAACGATAGTACTTAAAATGAAGAGCAGTGTAAGCGTTGCATCCATAGGCATCTTAATAAAACTAAAAAACGAAACATGGCTGCTCATCGATACTGCCATAATTACAAGAGATAAAATAACAGATACAATTATTTTGAATTTCTGTTGGTTTAACTGTTTCTGTTTTTGTTCTTCAGCCTTTTCTTCATCTTCATCTTCAAGAACGTCATAACCCATTTTCCTTATATCTTTGATGATATCTTTTTTTGTAATTCTGTTAGGATCATACTCCACGCCGGCAATTTCAGACGAATAATTTACTTCAACAGAATATACACCATCTACTTTTGATAAATAGGTTTCGATACTGTTTGCACAGTTTACACAGTTCATTCCCAATACATCGAGTTCAACCGCTTCATAATTTTCGGGTTTTGTAATATTTTTTGCTTTTTTCGATTTCATATTTTCTAATAACAATTATTTGACCGGGCAGGAATTATATCTGCCCGATAATCTATCTGCAACCATAGTTGCTCTTTTATTCTCTAAAACATCATGCACCCTTATAATGTTCGTACCGTTAATAATTCCGAACACATTTGCACTAATCGTTCCTTCAAGCCTGTCTGATGCTTCAGATTTGTATATTTTATCTATAAAACTTTTTCTCGAAACTCCTAATAATATAGGATATCCTGATTCCTTAAATTTCCATAAATTTCTTATTAAAGTTAAATTATGTTCCAGTGTTTTTCCGAAGCCGATTCCAGGGTCGAGAATTATCTGATTAATTTGATATCTTTTTGCAATATTAACAGATTCCCTTAAATATGAATATACTTCTTCTACCACATTTTCATAATGCGGATTGATTTGCATATTTTCAGGATTGCCTTTTATATGCATTAATATGCAACTTGCATTGTATTTTGCAGTCACGGCAGCAATATTTTCATCGAAATGAAAACCGCTTATATCATTTACAATCTCCGCCCCGGCTTTCAGAGATTCTTCTGCTATAATGCTTTTATAAGTGTCTATTGAAATGGGAATATTAATATTTTTTTTTAAATGTACAATGACCGGAACAACACGCTCAAGTTCTTCATCTATGCTAATTTTTACAGCTCCAGGTCTCGTAGATTCTCCGCCGATATCGATAAAATCTGCTCCATACCGTTCCATTTTTACTGCATCTGAAATTACTCTATCTATGTTAACTTTCCCGTCAAAATATTTTCCTCCATCCGAAAAAGAATCAGGTGTAATATTTAATATACCCATAATATAGGTACGGGTATTAAAATCATATATACCGTTAGAGAATTTGTACTGCATTTAATTTAAATTGAAAAGAATGATTTGGATATATTATTTCCCGGAATAATTCTAAATAAAAATATTTTTTAGTGTACCTAATTTACTTCAGCGCCCGATTCAATTTCACCGTCTACTGTAATAATTTTTAATTTCCCGTTTATCTTGCCTGCAAGCAGCATCCCATGGGACTCGATGCCCATGAGTTTGGATTTTTTTAAATTATCTACAACAATAATGAGTTTGCCGACAAGTTCTTCAGGTTTATAAAATTCGGAAATGCCTGCTACTATTTGTTTTTCCTTTTCACCGACTTTAATTTTCAACTTTACCAGCTTTTTGCTTTTGGGAACTAGCTCACATTCCAATATTTTGGCAACTCTTAATTTTATTTTTTTAAAATCATCGACTGTAATTTCATCTGCTGTTATCGCTTCCACAAATTTTTCTTCTGCTTTGATTTCAAGCTGCGGGAATAAAATTTGGTTTTCACCGAGTTCCGTATTAGATTTTAAACATATTTCACCGATTTTATCCCAGCTGAAATCGGATTTATCTTTGTTAAGGATTTTAATTATTTTATCGGAAGTATTAGGAAGAATTGGTGCAATCAATATCGAAATTGAGTGACATATTTGCAGACAATTATTTATTATTTCCGCACATTTGACCTTATCTTCTTTTATCGCTTTCCAGGGTTCAGCATCGTTGAAATATTTGTTCGCCGCGCGGACAGCATTCATTGTCTCATTTAATGCATCTCTGAATCTGAAATTTTCATAGCATTCGGAAACAATATTTTTTTGTTTCTTCAGATATTCAAGTATCTCAACATCTTTATTATTAATTCGTTCGGGAATCTTATTATCGAATTTATTTTTTACAAATACAACCGTCCTGTTTATAAAATTTCCGAGAATCGCTGCGAGTTCGTTATTATTTTTAATTTGAAAATCATCCCAGCTGAAATCCGCATCTTTATTTTCGGGAAGATTAGTTGCAATAGTGTATCTTATCAAATCGGGATTGAATTCCTGTAAAATATCTTTTACGAGTATTCCGTGTCCTTTGCTTTTTGAAAGTTTCCCGCCTTCTAAATTCAGAAATTCATTTGCCGGAATGTTATCCGCTAGCACGTATCCGACGTTAGCCATTAACATTGCGGGGAAAAATATTGCGTGAAAAATAATATTATCTTTTCCTATAAAATGTATCAGTTTGGTTTTGGTATCACACCAATAATCTTTCCATTTCTCAGGCTCATTTCTTTCAATAAACAATTCTTTTGTTGCGGAAATATATCCGATTGGAGCATCGAACCAGACATATATAACTTTTCCCTCATTATTGGGAAGCGGAACTTTCACACCCCAGTCAAGGTCGCGCGTGATAGCTCTGTCCTTCAATCCTGTTTTAAACCAGCCTTCGCAATAATTTTTTACATTTGATTTCCAGTTTGTTTTCGATTTAATCCATTTCTCAAGTTCCGGTTGAAATTTTTCAAGAGGAAAATAATAATTGACTGATTCTTTTATAATGGGAGTATCGCCCGAAATTTTAGATTTTGGATTTATCAGTTCAAGCGGGGAAAGATTACTTCCGCAATTTTCACATTGGTCGCCGCGTGCTTCTTCATAACCGCAAATAGGACATGTGCCTTCTACAAATCTATCGGCAAGAAATCTTTTATCTTTTTCGGAATAAAGCTGTTTCTCTGTCTTTTGAATTAAATATCCTTTATTATATAAATTTAAAAATATTTCCTGTGTGGTTTTATGATGAATTTCATTCGATGTTCTGGAATATATGTCAAAGCTTATTCCTAAATCTTCAAACGCTTTTTTATTTGCAAAATGATATTTATCTATTATTTCCTTAGGCGTGACTTTATCTTTCATTGCAGACATTTCGATAGCCGTTCCGTGCTCGTCGGAACCGCAGATAAAAATAATATTTTCATTTCTTAATCTTTTATAACGGGCGTATAAATCAGCAGGGAGATATGCTCCTGCAATATGTCCTAAATGCAAATAACCGTTTGCATATGGTAAAGCTGCCGTAACGAGATGTTTAGTTTTATTTTCCATGCTTAAATATACCGATTATCAATTTTTATATAAATGTATTTATAGAATCACTGAATAATTTGATTTCTTAGAATCACTGATTCATATGATTTCACTGATTAGAGCTTATCGCTTGAGACCTAATAACTCAATAACCAATAACTTAATAACTACCGTGTCAATTTTTCAATAAGAATTTTATGCTTCGGATATAATTTTACCATATGTTCACGATTTCCAAGCTCGAAATCTTTAAAATCGAAACCCGGCGAAACAGTGCACCCGGCAAGACAATAAGAATCATTTTTGCTTATTCCGGCAGCGAACCATTGTCCTAATTTAACAACAATTTGAAATGATTCCCCTTTATCGATGCTGCTGCCAAGTTTATTTATCTTCAAATTTCCATTTTCATCTATAACGTAAATGTTAAGTGCTGAGCCTTCATAAAAATGCCAGACCTCATCGGCTTTTAATTTATGAAAAGCAGAAAAATCATCTCCTGTCAACAAAAAATAAATGGAAGTAGTTAAATTTCTTTCTCCATCGAATTTTTCGGGAAGGCAATTTTTATCAAGAATTTCTTCTGACCTGTAAGTTTCCGAAAAATAGCCGCCTTCAATGTGTTTTTTTAATCCTAAATTTTTAATAATTAAATTAACTCTTTCATTCATAAATCCCATAATGATAAATTCAAATAAAATAAATATTTAGATTCTCAAATCAAATTCAAAGATTAATATTAATTTATTAATATTAAATTTTAATAAATATAAATTAAAATAAATTAGTTCAAATATTATTTATTGAGAAATTCCTGATTTGAAACTATTAATTAAAATAATACGTACATTAATTTAATCCGAACTTCCTGATATATTTAGTTGCTCCATATAATTTTAAAATTATTAAAAAGGAGTTTCAAAATGATTAAATTCTACTTGCTCATCCTAATTTTCTTAAGCACAAATATCAATTATTCACAAAATTTTTCCATTCATTATTTTCAACCCGTAACTGCTAATATTGATTCACCAAACTGGGGTAATGATGTTTTAATATCATCATCAGAACCTATGGGAAGAATGTCCGGAGTGGAAAAATCAAACGGAAACATTTATGTATCGGTTCCTGATACAAACATTTATCCCGGGCAGGAATACGGAATCATTATTTATGTTTCATCAAACCATGGTGCGTCGTGGTCAGCGCTGGTCGGGTTACATCCGGCATTTGTTTGCGGAAAGACAAAAATGATTTGCACTGGTTTAGATTCAGTAGTATGTTTTTTTTGGTATGGTTCATCCGTTTACAACTGGAATGTTTTGAATGGCAGATTTAGTCCGGTCTCTTCGGGTCCTTTGAAGGAATTTGATGTTGCTGCAACATCAACGGGCGGTTTATATGTATTTGCCGATACTCTAAACGGATCATCGCACAATGCAATCAGAAAAGGATCAACAGATGGAGGGATAAGCTGGCCAAATTTCGGAACAGTTGAAAACAATGCAGCTAAGCCGCATGTATCAAAATCATACTCAGGAGATACGTTATTTTTGAATTATTATTCACCGGTTCTAGCAGATACAGCAACCTCGACCATCAGGCAGGGAAGATACCGTGAAACTTCAATAGGTGTAATAAGTGCAATTGATTTTATAAATATAGTAACCGGAACGGATACTAAACCGGAATTTGCAACAATCGCTTACCAGAATATTGTCTGGTTTTTTAATACTATGGGTACAACCGGCTCAATAGATATAGTTTGCCGGGTCAGTTTTGATAATGGAGGTTTTTTTAATTATCCGTTTACCGTGGCAGGGGGAATACCAAATGTAGATGAATACTGGTTTGATGTTAAATTTCATACTGCTTATGACGGAGGTGTTGATTTAATATATTACCGGGATAGTTTACAAAACGGAAATCCCAATGTTAACTCGGATAAACTGATGTATACATGGGCTGCAGCAGGAACTCCGAACGGATTTACAGTTCCGGCAAAAATTGACAATACAAATTTTCCGGGATGGTCTTCCAGATTATATATTCCTTCTATAATTGAATATTTTACTATGCCTGATATGGGAGCAATATGGGTTGGTTCTGATGGAACGAATAAACGCATATTTTCAAACAGGTTATTTGATGTAATAGGTGTTTCTAATAAAAATCATATATTACCTGAAAAATATTCTTTGTCCCAAAATTATCCAAATCCGTTCAATCCGACTACGATTATAAAATTCCGGATTAAAGATTCAAGATTTGTGACATTAAAAGTATTCAACATTCTCGGAAAGGAAATAGCAACTTTGGTTAATGAAAAATTACAACCCGGTACTTATGAAATACCATTTTCAATTAACCGGTTTCCCGATTACCAGCTGCCGAGCGGAGTTTATTTCTATAAAATAACTGCTGGAAATTTTAGCAACACAAAAAAAATGATTTTATTAAAATAATGATTTTAATTGTTAAGGTTTAAGAGGAGCCCGGATTTACCCGGGCTTCATTTTTATTCAGCAAAAACCAAAAGTATAATCATTCATTCATAATGTCAGTCCAACCGAATTCATTATTTTTCTATCTCAATTTTCATTGTTAAACATATTAAAATTCGGTAAATTTAAAAGATTCAGAGGGAAATTTTGCAGACATTTAAAACGGGGCTATAGCTCAGCTGGTAGAGCATTTCGTTCGCAACGAAAGGGTCGCAGGTTCGACTCCTGTTAGCTCCACTTTTGATTAATTTAACGATAACATTGCAACGCCTGTAAATAATGTGTAGTTGTAATTATTTAATATTTGAATACTAATTTATTTATGCCAAACGAAAAAATTATTCCTGTCAATATTGAAGACGAAATGAAGTCGTCATATATTGATTATTCGATGTCTGTTATTGTTGCGCGTGCCCTGCCCGATGTGCGTGATGGTTTGAAACCGGTTCACCGTAGGGTACTTTTCGGTATGAACGAACTCGGTCTCGCTCACAATAAACCTTATAAAAAATCCGCCCGTATAGTCGGAGAAGTTCTCGGTAAATATCACCCGCATGGTGATAAAGCTGTCTATGATACGATGGTCAGGATGGTTCAGGATTTTTCTCTGCGTTATCCTCTCGTCGATGGTCAGGGAAACTTCGGCTCGGTTGACGGCGATTCACCTGCGGCAATGCGTTACACGGAGGCGAGACTTGCAAGAATTTCGGATACTATATTATCGGATTTAGATAAAAATACTGTAGATTTTATAGCTAATTTTGACGAGACTTTAAAGGAACCTACTGTGATGCCATCTGCATTGCCTAACCTCTTAATCAATGGTTCGAACGGAATTGCAGTCGGAATGGCTACTAACATCCCCCCGCATAATCTTGGTGAAGTTGTTGATGGTTTGATTTTCTTAATTAAAAATCCTGATTGCGACGTTAAGAAACTGATGAAATTCATTATCGCTCCTGATTTTCCTACGGGTGGAATAATTTACGGCTATGATACCGTGAAAGAAGCGTATGAAACAGGAAGAGGTAAACTTATTATTCGCGCACAGGCTTCAATCGAAACTGAGAAGAACGGGAAACAAAATATTATTATCACTGAATTACCTTACCAGGTAAACAAAGCTAACCTCATAGAAAATATTGTACAGCTTGTTCGCGATAAAAAAATCGAAGATATCGCCTCCATCAATGATGAAAGTGACAGGGACGGTATGAGGGTTGTTATAGGACTGAAAAGGGACGGGAATCCGCACGTTGTTCTGAATAATCTGTTTAAACATACTTCGATGCAGACTACGTTCGGAATAATTACTCTTGCTCTTGTAGACGGTATTCCGCGTGTTCTGAGTCTTAAAGATGTAATGTCGTATTTCCTGAAGCACAGATTGAATGTAATTGTACGCCGCTCTAAATTCGATCTCGATTCGGCGGAGAAACGTGCACATATTCTGGAAGGTTATATTATTGCTCTCGATAACATCGACGAAGTTATTAAAGTAATAAAGAAATCGAGAGACGCTCAGGCTGCGAGAGAAGGATTGATGAAGAGATTCAAGCTTTCCGAAGTTCAGTCGCAGGCAATACTCGATATGAGACTTCAGAGATTAACAGGACTTGAAAGAAAAAAAATCGAAGAAGAATACAAAGAGCTTTTAAAAACTATCGAAAGACTGAAAAGAATTTTAGCGAGCGAAGCTTTAAGAAAAGAAATTATTATCGATGAATTAAAAGACATAAGAGAAAAATACAGTGATGAAAGAAGAACGCATATAATTTACGATGTTAAAAAAATGTCCGATGACGAAATGATGAAAGAACTTGTAAAAGAAGAAGATGTTGTCATCACGATTTCGAATAAAGGATTCATAAAGCGAATCCCCGTTACTTCATACAAATCACAGGGCAGGGGCGGCAAAGGAATAACCGCGGCAACTACAGGCAGTTCTGATGAGGATTTCATCGAACATATGTTTATAGGCTCAACGCATCAATACATAATGTTCTTTACGGACAGGGGAAAATGTTACTGGCTTAAGGTTTACGATATTCCTGAAGGTACAAGAGCATCGAGAGGTAAATCTATTCTTAACCTGATTGAAAAAGAAAAAGACGAGAACATTTCATCGTTTGTGATGGTTAAGGATTTCAGCGCAGATTTATATGTTACTATGGTTACAAAAAAAGGGACAATTAAAAAAACCAAACTTGATAGTTATTCTAATATCAGGCGCAACGGTATTAATGCAATTAACATTAACGAAGGAGATGAACTTGTAGATGTCAAGATGACGAATGGCTCTCAGGAAATTGTTATAGGCACGTATAATGGTCAGGCTATCAGGTTTAATGAATCACAAGTTCGTGATATGGGCAGAACTGCAACAGGTGTAAGAGCTGTTAAACTCGGAAAGGGTGATTATGTAATCGGCCTTGTTGCAGTTATCAGACCAAGTGCAACAATACTTGTTGTAACCAGCAAAGGATTCGGAAAGCGAAGTGAACTTGGTGATTACAGGGTAACGAACAGAGGCGGCAAAGGTGTTATAACTGTGAAGACAACTGATAAAGTCGGCAAATTAATTTCGATAAAAGAAGTCACAGATACTGATGATTTAATGATTATTACTACTAAGGGAATTTTAATTCGTCAGAAGGTAAAAGATATCCGCGTGATGGGAAGAAATGCTCAGGGTGTTAAACTAATCAGAATCAGCGAGCACGATTCAATATCAGCAGTTGCAAGAATTGTAGAAGAAGATAAAGAAGTCGAACAGGAAAAATTGTTTTAAAATATGGACAAAACAGAAAAACAGGAAATTTATACAAAAATTATTTCTTTTTTAAAGAAAAATAATGCCGGTAAAATATCTGTTTTCGGTTCATATGTAAAAGATAAGGAAACACAATCGAGTGATATTGATATTTTAGTCGAATTTTTAGATAAAAAAAGTTTACTTCAGTTTGTTGAAATTGAACGGGATTTATCTGAATACCTTGGAATTAAAGTCGATTTACTTACAAAAGCATCAATAAGCCCATATATTTATCCTATTATAAAAAATGATATTAAAGTTTTATATCAATGAGTAGGGAAGATTTAGTATATATCTATCATATTAGAGATTCAATAAATAAAATAATTGAATATTGCGAGGATATAAATGAAGATAACTTTGGTTCAAAAACAATTATACAAGATGCCGTTATAAGGCAAATCGAGATAATCGGAGAGGCATCGTCAAAACTTTCGAAAGAATTTCAATTAAAATTCAATTATATTCCCTGGAAAAATATTATTGGGATGAGAAATAAACTTATACATGATTATTTTGGCGTAGATATAAATGCAGTTTGGGAAACAATTAAAATTGACATACCAGATTTAAAACAAAAAATTGATTCGATAATAATAAATTCTGATCAACAGCTTATTCTTTAATTTTTTCCTCTATCCCAAGCCCCGGCTTGGGATAGAAAAATAAATTACAATCAACATGAACTACATAGACATCAGAAGCGATACGGTCACTAAACCTTCTAAAGGCATGCGGGAAGCAATGTTTAACGCTGAAGTAGGCGATGATGTTTTCGGCGAAGACCCAACCATAAACAAACTACAGGAACGATGTGCCGGATTAACAGGTAAAGAAAGAGCATTATACGTATCTTCAGGATGTCTCGGGAACCAGCTTTCCGTAAAGTCTCATACACAACCTGGTGATGAAATTATACTCGAATCAGAATCTCATATATTTAATTACGAAACAGCGGCGCCATCAATAATTTCGAACGTTCAGGTCATGACTGTAGTCGGTGAGAACGGCATTATGCAACTGGATGAACTAAAAAAATTCGTAAGAACTAAAGAATATTATTTTCCCAGAACAAGATTAATTTGTCTTGAAAATACTCATAACCGTGCAGGCGGAGTGATTCAGCCGATTGAATACATTAAAGAAATTTCAAATTTCGCGAGAGAAAACGGAATTAAACTGCATATGGATGGTGCGAGGATTTTTAATGCATACGTTGAGACCGGAATTACCATTAAAGAATATGCAAGTTATTTTGATTCAATTTCATTCTGCTTTTCCAAAGGACTTGGCGCACCTGTCGGCTCTATAATTTGCGGGACTAACGAATTTATTACAATCGCTCACAGGTGGAGAAAAATTCTCGGCGGTGGAATGAGACAAGCCGGAATACTTGCTGCTGCTGCACTTTACGCTCTCGATAACAACATTGAAAGATTAAAAGAAGATAATAATAAAGCAAAATATTTCGCCAAAGAAATTTCCAATCTCGACTGGATTAATTTAAATCCGGAATTAGTTCATACTAATATTGTCGTTTTTTCAACATCAAAATTTGCAAAACCGGATTTTATAAAAATTATGAAAGAAAAAGGTGTTTTAATTTCTGCTGGTAGTTTCGAAAATCTCCGCGCCGTCTTCCATCTCGATGTAAGTATGGATGAAGTAAAAACCGCAGTGGAAGTGATTAAAAATTTGTAATGAATTTTTAATTATTTGCTAAAAATATAATATTAATAAAGCTTTGTATTTAAAACCCCGTTAGGGTTTTCCGTTTATAGGAAATAATTAAAATTTAACAACCCCGTTAGGGGTTTTCCGTTCGTATTGAATAAATAGCTAATAATTAATCACAAATAATTTTTTATTCAACATTCAAAATTCAACATTCAAAATTATTATTTCCTTTTTTTCCACAATTCATTCAAACGTTTCTTAAACTTTCCTTCCGTTCCGAATTCTGTCGGGTGATAATAAATTTTATCTTTCAATTCCTTCGGCAGGTAATCCATTTCGACAAAATGATTTTCGAAACTATGCGCATATTTATAACCTTCGTGATATCCGAGTTCTTTCATCAGCTTTGTCGGAGCATTTCTCAAATGCATCGGAACGTCATAAGCCGGTAAATCATTAACATCGCCGTAGGCGCCCTCAACCGCCATATAAGAAGAATTGCTTTTCGGACAGCTCGAAAGATATACTGCCGTTTGTGCCAATATTATTCTTGCTTCCGGCATTCCTATATAATTTACAGCCGTAAATGTACTCGTAGCAAGCGTTAATGCGTAAGGATCTGCATTACCCACATCTTCGGAAGCAAGTACAATCATTCGCCGTGCAATGAATTTCGGGTCCTCGCCGCCTTTAAGCATTCTTGCAAGCCAGTAAACGGCTGCATCAGGGTCGCTTCCACGCATACTTTTAATGAACGCTGAAATTATATTATAATGTTCTTCCTGATTCTTATCGTATTTAATATAGTTTGTCTGGAATGCTTCTTTTAAAATATCATTTGTAATCCTTACCGAATTATCATCTTCGGGTTTGGTAATTTTCGTAGCGAGTTCGAGACCATTCAATAATCTCCTTCCGTCGCCATTGGACATTTTAATAAGAAATTTTTTATCTTCGATAATAATATTTTTATCTTTTAAAAATTCATCTTCTTTCAAAACTCTCGTCATCATATTCTCAAAATCTTTTTGCTTCAATTCTTCGAGGACGTAAACTCTACATCTCGAAAGCAGAGGAGAAATAACTTCGAAAGAAGGATTTTCTGTAGTTGCACCGATTAAAATTATAATACCTTTTTCAACGCTGTGCAGGAGCGAATCCTGCTGGGCTTTATTGAACCTGTGAATTTCATCAATGAAAACAATAGTCTTCGCTCGAGAATATTTTTGGTCGCGTCCTGCTTTTTCAATTGCTTCTCTTACATCTTTAACGCCCGATGAAACTGCGGAGAGCTGTATGAAATTAGCTTTTACCGAATTAGCGATGATTAAAGCGAGTGTTGTTTTCCCAACTCCCGGAGGACCCCAGAATATCATAGACACAGGGTCATTCCTTTCAATCATTAATCTAATCGGACGCCCGGTTCCGACAAGATGCTCCTGTCCGGCAAATTCATCGAGTGTCTTCGGTCGCATCCGCTCCGAAAGCGGCACATTTTCCTTTACAATATTATCATCAAACAAATCCATAAAATAAATTAAAGTATTAATTTATAAAGATAAATGTAAAATTGATTAGAAATTGAATTTCTAATTTAGATTAATATAAACTCCGAAGGAGTTTTATATTTGTAACAAAATATTGACTACGAACATAACAACTCCGGAGGAGTTGAACAAAAAATTGTGAAACTAAATTTTCTTGTTAAATATTAAAATACGGGTTCTAAAAATTCTGATTTTCTAATTACGAATTATAATAGGATTTCGATATTACGCTTTAATAATTATTTAGAATTTTAAAATTGATTTAAACGCTTTTATCAAATTTTTCACATCCTCAATTGTATGCATCGGGAAATTTCCAATCCTTATTTGTGAATCTTTGTAATCCTTATATCCATTGCTTAGCACAAATCCTTTTTCATTAAGTTTATTCAATAATACTTCCGGATTTTTATTAACATTCATAACAAGTGTAGTCTGAGACCTGTCGGAATGTTTTTTCACAGCTGGATAAACGAATTTATTTTTTTCAAAAAAGTCATATAGCAGCTGAGCCTTTTGCTCCGTTTCCATCCGTATTTTCCCTGTTCCGATTTTGTTGAGATAATGAGCGACTTTTCCGCAGAGATAGATTGCAAGCATATTAGGCGTCATTGCGGTCTGATAATGTTCGGCATTTCGGGACAGGTTAATAAAATTGTGATAACTTCCCGTATTAATATTTTTACTCTGTAGATATTTTGTTTTTTCAATACAATCTTTATTTATAATTATAATTCCCAAACCGGAAGGCATTCCGAATCCTTTTTGTACCGAAAAGAATGCACAATCGATAAAGTTATAATCCAGTTCTGTATACGGGACACTGCTCACTGCATCGATAGCAAATATAATCTCCGGATGTTTTTTCTTTAATTCATAAATATCTTTCATATCGATTGCAACGCCCGTACTTGTTTCGTTCTGAGTAAAACAGGCTAATTCATATCCGACTGGTATAAAAAGTTTTTTGAAATTGAAATTTTTTCCGTATTCACATTTAATATATTCAGGAGATTTATTTAAATTGACTGCGATATTAAAAAACCTGTCGCCGAAATATCCGTTTATAAAATGAAAACTTAAATCTTCGACAAGATTTTCAATAATCCTTTCCATGCATTCGGTTCCAGAACTTAGAAAGAAAATCTGAAAATTTTCCGGAACATTTAATAAATTTTTTAATTCGGAGACAGTATCTTTAATAATGTTTGTGAATTGTTCGCTTCTGTGGGGAAGTGAAAGAATATTTTCATCAATAGCCTCGTTCAAATAATTTTTTATTTGAGGATATAACTGCGTCGGACCCGTTGTAAAAAATATTTTCTTCATATTATCTGCGAAAAAACTATTTAAAATGAAAATGCTCTTAATTTAACATTTAACATTTAATATTGAGTGAGCGGGAGACGGGGCTCGAACCCGCGACGTCCAGCTTGGGAAGCTGACATTCTACCACTGAATTACTCCCGCATTGTGCGTAATTTGATTAATTTTAAGGATTTATGATTGTTTGTGTCATGCAAGTGTCAAGTACGATTTTCATTTTTTATAGATTTTTAAGTTTTTTACGACGAGAAAATAATTTAAGCCCTGCCCCCCGTTATTTATAGTAAGTATTGCAAAACTAAATTTTCTTTTAGGGGATTTATAAGCGCATCTATATTCTGCAAAATTGCCAGAATTATAGAGGGGCTGGATTATTGTAAGTAAGCATGTATCGCTTGTAGCGAATATTCCCACGGGTGAAGGAGTCATATCCAGATTTGTTTTAGCGGAACAGATAGTAATAACACTATCGCTGCCGGTAAAATCGAAGTTACAAAAAACAGAATCTTCAATAGCTCCATGAATACCTATGAAGCCATAAACGGAATCCTGTCCGGGACGCTCGTATAATACTGTTCCGTTTGGGTCCGTAGGAGTTTGATTATTCACCGGATTGCCGGAATCTTTGCTGCAAGCGGAAAGCAGGCAGCAGAGTGCGAAAATAAGAAAATAAAATTTATTCATAATGTTTTATTTTGATTCATTGTCTATAATCACTTCTTTGTAATATTCCGAAACGTCATCTTCGGAGATTAATTTAGCTTCTATTAGTTTGTCTAACAAATCTCTGCCATTAACCGAGCGGTAATTATTTATTTCCCTCCATTTATAAATAATATCCAACAACTCGCGGGTTTTTATTTTTCCATATCTAAGGATTACAGAATCCTTTTGATGTTGGGTAATTGAGTTCCATTCAATATCAACCGGAAAAGATTTTCCAGTTAATTTTACTCTATCCTCATTGTTCTCAACACTTTCAAATATGCTTAAGATTAACACAAACATTATAAATCCGAAAAACGCAAAAGCGGAATACACGTCTTTTTTGAGAAAATATTCATTATTTTCTTTTCTCATTTTTTCTTTCTTTTGCATTAGAAGTTAATACTCATTTATAAGTTCTCAAAGTAAAATCAAGAATTTATTCATTATTAAATCTAATACCAACAAATTTTACAAGGTGTATGAGCATTTGAAATTGCTTCGGTTATCTTTTCTTTTTTTATATATCCACTGCATTTGGATAAACCTTTGCAATATTTATCTTTGTGATATCGTTTTGACATTGGACCGGTGCAGATAAAACATTCATCGGATTGTAAAGTATTATCTTCTTGAATAAATCCAGAACCTGTTCTTTGATTCTGCTCCGGTTGAAGGTTTTCTGATTTATAAAAATATAAAAAATAAATTCCACCAATAATTACAAAAAGTGAGAAGATACCAGACAAGATTTTATAAGGCAATTTAATCATTTTATTTTTTTACCTTTTTAATTTTTGGAATATCCAGTTTAGAAATTTTATCAATTTTAGACACCTCACTTGAAATAGAGTAGGTAATTTTTTTTAACGAGTCTTTCAATAATAGATTTTCCTTAATTAATGTATCATAAGAATCCGCATTAATATACTTACTTCCAATACCGGCAATAAGCCAACTAATACTAATATGCAGTTTCTCTGTTAATGCTCTATAGAACTCGGTTGTAGGCTTTATAGTACCTTTTAAATATTTTGTTAAGCTTGAAGGGTCGGCATTAATTAAGTCAGCAAATTTTTTTAAATCAGAGTCACCGATAATTTCCTTTAACCTGTCCGTTATATCCATGAATAAAAAATTTTTACATAATAGAAATATCCCCTTGACAAATGGAAATATTTCTATTAACTTTGCGTAACACAAAATAATTTTAATTAACATAAAGAGAATATTTGACAATGTCAAATCAAAATCAAAGAGAAAAAAAGAGAAGAGCCAGAGCCAAAGAAGACCAGCTTCCTGTAATGGTAAGGCTTAATGCGGAGGAGCAGGGGATGCTCAAGGATTTAATGGATGCGGATATAATCGACGCGAGTGCGACATGGTTCAAGAGGAATTTAAGAACGACATGGAACGAATGGAACTCAAAGAGGCAGAGGGTGGCATGAAGACAAAGGTATACACACTGGAAGCATTAAAGGCGAGGATAGCGATTATGTACGTGATTAAGCGAGTTGCGGGGATTAAGAAAAAAAAGGTAGTCAGGAATTTTGAAGATGAAAAAAAAGCGATAGAATTTTTTGAAAGTTACAAAGAAAGGCATCCCGCGGCGAAGGTATATATTGACCGGGAGGTGAAGCAGAGGCGTAATAATTTAAAAACATAAACGAAAGGAGAAAGACATGCCTAAAGGCAAAAAGAAATATCAGATTGTAAGAACATTTTCAGCAGGTGTATTTGCCGGATACATTATTGCAAAGAAAGGAAAAGAAGTGGTAATGGAAAAAGCGAGGCGGCTATGGTACTGGGACGGAGCAGCATCATTAAGTCAGCTTGCTATGGAAGGTGTAAAAAAACCTGAAAATTGCAAATTCCCTTGTGAAGTTGACAGAGTGGAATTGACTGAAGCAATTGAAATAATAGATTGTACACCTGCCGCAGAAAAAAGTATAAAAGAGGTACCGGTATGGGAAAAGTAAATTCCGGTTCCGGTTCCGGTTCCGGTTCCGGTGACGGTTCCGGTGACGGTTACGGTTCCGGTTCCGGTTACGGTTCCGGTTCCGGTTCCGGTTCCGGTTCCGGTTCCGGTTCCGGTTACGGTTACGGTTACGGTTCCGGTTACGGTTACGGTTACGGTTCCGGTGACGGTTCCGGTTACGGTTCCGGTGACGGTTCCGGTTACGGTTCCGGTGACGGTTCCGGTTCCGGTGACGGTTCCGGTGACGGTTAAAAAATTTGGTTTGCCCGCCTATCTTCGTCAGGCGGGCAAACTTTTTTTAAGAACAAATTAGAGCAATAGCGACTTTTATAAGAAATTTTTTCAAAAAAATTAAAAAATAGGAGGTTTAAAATGAGATACGAAAAAACATTACTGGTCTTAGCAGCATTTGTAGTATTAGCTATGGTTACAATAGAAATATTTGGTTGCAATCAAAACATGCCAAATGAGCCACAGAATAACAAGGTGACGGATACACCGGGTCACAAGATATCAACTGATACCTGGTGGCAGGTGGAGATAACGACTGTGCGTGACAACGGGGATACAAGTATGGTAACAATTAATACTGATGGTATTGATTACGATTACGAAACGGGTATTTACAATTTCCATGATGAAGGATGCGGAGTTTCAATTCCGGATTTTAAAAATCAAAAGATAAGGTTCAGGTCAAAGTAAATTCAATAGTTTTCTTTAATGTAAGAGTAAAACGGAGTAGAAATGATTTCTCTATGTAAAAAATCGGAACTTTCTCCAAAATTTACGGAGATTACGAAAGAGCAAGAAGAGCGTATTAGACTGCAGGCAATAAGAATGCCGCTGAACATCACGCTGGTAAAGACAGAAGAGGAGAAGAAGGATAAGAAAGAGTTGATTGCGCTCGGAATTGTGATATTATTCTTTTTAATCGGATATTTTTCAAAGATATTTTAAAATATTTATGGAACAGACAATAAAAATAGAGGTCAGGTCTAATTACGGAAGCGAATCCGTATACATTACTTCTGAGCACTCCGGACCTATTTCCGCGCTTACAAAGAAAAAGACTGTAAATTTAAGCGAGTTAAAGGCACTAAAACAACTGGGATTCACGATTAAGCCCGGCAACGAAGTTACGATATTTGCAACTGAAAATTTAATTAAGGAAAATAAGCTATAATGCTTGAAGGATTTGAAATATTAACGAAGCCATTAGACGAGTGGGAAAAGAATCGGTTGATACCGTGCATTGTGCGGTCTTTCCTGTTAAATCATGTTGGTAAAGAGAAGTTTATTTCAATCCAGGATATTGCGGCGGGGCTTTTTAAATTAGGATTCAAGACGAAAAAGGGCAAGAAGTTGCCCTCTACGGACGTGAGGAAATACATCCATTATATCAGGGAAAACCGCTTAGTGCCAAGATTAGTAGCAAATGGGCGGGGATACTGGGTAGAGCCGGACCCCAGAAAGGTTGAAAGGTACGTTAAGAAGAGTCTTTTTCCGAGAGCTAATGCGATATCGAGAGTCGGGGAAGCACTGATGAAGGACGTGAAAGAGCCTTTCGAACTTATGAAGATGAAATGTTTAAGGACGGAGGGGAAGATTAAGTTCGAATTTAGTAGAAGTACCGAGCCTCCGGATGAAAAAAAATACACAATTGAGGCAATTGGGAAGAGATGTTCGGATTTACAAGAAAAAATGAAAGCTATGTTCAACCTGGAAGAAGTACAAAGCAATTAATTTTATAAACTAAAAACGCAAGGAGAGGTTATGAGAAATCCATATTTGTTAGTTTTCGGGACAGTTGTACTACTTTTCTTAATTGCTCTAATAATCGTTTAATTAATTTTTTTTTTCGGAATTGAAAATTAAGAGCAATACATGTTTTTTAAAATAAGGTACAGGTAAGAAGTCACTTAAATCACCAATTATATTAAAATGTAGTTCGAAAACATAAAAAAGTATTAAATAAAAATTAGATTTAAGCCTGAAACAGTGTTTGTTGAGTCAATATTCGCTTGAACCGTGAGGCTCTGCAAACAGGAGAAACGTTAGTAGATTTCTGCCTGTACATTTTATAAGTTTAAGAACTTTTTTTAAAATTTAAATAAAAATATTATGGAAGAAAAAAATAAAGTTCCCAACGAAAATGATAAAAGTCTACAGGGCTTGGGACCGGATACAATCAAAGCAGGCTCAGGGGCACAGGATAATGAAACAGGGGTAATTCCGGACAAACCCGAAGATACAGAATACATACCGGCATTTATGAGAAAATTTGATGATGCTGACATTTTAAGAGATAACGAAGATGATTTAGTAAACGAATCAACAGAAGCGATAAAATCGATTCCCAGAATCTTTATTGCGACAAAACTTATATATGCCGGAGAGATTAGCGAGTTAAAATTCCATTCAAAGAATCCGGAAAATCGGGAAGACCGACCGGGATACCTTATAAATTACAGTGGCGGTTACACATCGTGGAGTCCGAAAGAAGAATTCGAAAATGCTTACAGACAAGTATTCTTCGATATTCCTCTACCTGTTGCATCAGGAATAATCTTATATCCATATATAGGGTCAAAGATTGTAGCGGCGCTGGAAATGACAAATAAACAATTTTATAGAAACGGCGGCAAGATTTTAGAAGAAGTGGAAGGATATCAGGTTATTTACAGTATAGAAGCTAACAAGCCTTACGAATCATGGTGTCCTAAGAAGCAATTCGAAGAAACTCACAGGGAATTAACTAATAACGAGAGGATATTACTCTCTACATTTTAAACTGATATATTAAATTCAAGGGGAAGAAATGGGACTAATTTTAGATGAATCCTGCATTGCCGTTAATTTTGGAGTTGACAGACGGAGACCAATAACTTCAGGAAGACCGACCGGGAAAATAAGAGCGAATGGGATTCCTGAAGGTGAATCACTCGAATATTTCAATGTAGATGAATATCCGGAAATTAAAGCACATTATGGAAATCAGCCCGATAAACTTGTAATTTATTTTCCTTCAAATATTTTAGAACATTTCTTTACGTACCGCCGAGTAACATGGGGAAGCAATCATAAAACAAAAAGAGTATGTGACGGTAAGAAATTCTTTGTAAGATTCAAGCAGCAGGATGAAAAGGGGAATGACGGACCATACGGCAACGGCAGGATATACGAGCCGGGAAATGATTATGAATGCCAATGGCCCAAATGTGAATGCAGGCATGATGTGCAGTTTTATGCTTTTATTGCAAATCCGGTTACAGGAGGAATAATAACAAACAATCTAATCCGCTTCAAAACCACTTCCAAGAATAATGGTGATCATATATGGACACAATTAAAATTAAGACAAAAGATTCTTCTTGGATTGCCGTGGGTAATATGGGTAGAAGTAGGATATAACGGAGAAAAGAAATGCACTTTCTGGAAACTTGAACCTGGGAAACACAGAAATGCGATGTTAGCGGGTGCTTCTGATCTCGGAGATATTGCTCCTCTTGAAATTACAGATGGAAATATACCACTGGAGATTACAGAAGGCAAACCTACCCTCGAAATAAAATCTTCCGGAAAAGATGTAAATAAATTAATCAAGGTAAAGGAATTGATTGGGAAGATAACCAATAAAGATGAATATGAAAGTATGAGGATAGAGCTGAACAATTCGAACGGAACATATTCAAAGGAGGAGAAGAAGGTAATAAAATTTTATATGACGGAGAAAACGAAGGAGCTGGAGAAGATATGTGTGGATGATTTGCTGGGTTCCGGCATATCGGAATCCCGATATGTAGAACATCGGGATGCAAAGAACGCAAATGGTAAAAGCGAAAAGCCTTATACCACAAAGGGTACTGAGGAAATTGATATTAACGATTATGTTCTTTAATTCATAAAATTAAACGATTATGTCATTTAACAAACAACTTCAGAGTAGCGGAATTAACAAACCTTCGAGACGACAAAAATTTATTGCATGTATACTCGAGTTAAGAAGATTGGTCGATATCTCTAATATTTTTTATGAGCCAATTCCGAAGAATCTCTCACTGATAACATTATGTCAGTGCTGCGGAAAGCCATCCACAGATACTTTTATGTGTGATGATTGCAGAGAATTTGCAGAATATGATTGGAGTCAAGTTTAAAATGAGTCGAAGAAAAATAATAATAAAAAATAATAAAATTTTAGATAATGATGAACACTCGATTCAGAGTGCTTGTATTGACTGGTGCAGGTGGAACGAAGGGAATTATCCTGTTCTCCAATGGATATACGCAATTCCAAACGGAGGAAATCTGGTAAAGAGCAAGGTATGGGATGCAAAAAAGAAAAAAGATATCTGGATATCAAACTCTGCAAAGAAGCTTAAAGAAGAAGGATTGAATCCGGGAGTCCCTGATTTATGTTTACCGACGGCAATAGGAAAATGTCATGGACTATACATTGAAGTTAAAAGACCGGGAGGAACGATTTCAAAGGAACAGAAAGAATGGATAAAGTACTTAAACTTTTCGGGATATAAAGCAAAAGTAATTTACAGTTTAGAAGAATTCATTGAAGTTGTGACGGGATATTTAAAATTTTTTTATGCTGATCGCGCTGATTCTTATGATAAAAAATGATTTTTTAAAAAAATTAAGAGCTTGAAGCGGGGATGACAAAATGAAAAAGATAAGAACAAAGATAAAGGGTGGGAAGAGGAAGCACACTACCACAGAGGAGCAAAGGAAGGCAGAGAAGAAGTGGATTGATGAGTTATTCAAGGTTCAGGGACCGGAGGAGAAATCAGCTAATGATATACTCGGATTTAACAGGATAAACACAGAATTTTAAAAATAATTATGAGCGAAAAGGATTTTACAGTTAATTATACAACGATAAATCATACAGCCAGGAAGGAACTGGGGCTAACGTGCAATGAGTATTGCGTTCTGGATATCATTTATCACCTCTCTTCCAATCCGAAGAATAAGAGCGGATGGTGCAGCATCAATCAAATTAAAATTGCCGATTTAATTGGATTCACCCGGGAAGGTGTGAATAAGATTGAAGCTAAATTGGAAATTCAAGGATTTTTAGAAAAGAAAGGACATCTCAGGAAAGTCACTGATAAGTGGTATGACAAGGCTATTATAAAAAGTGAACAAAGTTCACAATTTGAACCAACTAAAAAGCGAACAAAGTTCACTAAAAAAGTGAACAAAGTTCACTTAAAAAGTGAACAAAGTTCACTACATACATTTAATAACAATAATACAAGTAATATATATATAGTTCAGGAAAAAGATTTTTTAAGAGCGTGGAACTTATATCCGAATCCGATGGGAAAAAAAGTAGCGTGGGAGCACTTCCAACAATCCATTAATTCCGAGCAAGATTTGAAGGACTTTTTTACTGCGATGAGCAATTACAAAAAGTTCATTTATTCGGCAAAAATACAACGGCAATTTATAAAGCTGGGCAAAACCTTTTTCAATCCGGATACCTGGAGGGAATATATAACGATGCCGGGTGATGGGTCGACAGATTCGGAATTATCAGAAACGGGGGAGAGATTGAAAACTGAAATTATGAAATTAAAAAATGCGCAAGAATGTGAAGCATACAATAATTTGCTTTCAAAAAAGTCTGAATTTATAACACTGGAGAAAGAGGAGCAGGATAAAATCAAAGAATTATTAACGAATCATTATAACGTAGTTTATTATCAGTCAATTTAAAAAAAATTATAAAAATTCGGAGGGTAAATGAGTTACGTGACACAGTTATTGAGAAAATACACAATGGAGAACAGCAATTTTGATACAGAAAGAAATTACATTTCGCTTTCGCATGTGGGACTGGAAGAGGGGCAACTGATAAAAATGTACAGGGAAGGGTTTACGGACTCTGAGATTATACGGTTAAAATGCTACAAAGGGTATCAAATGGAGAAGGATTTGTTAGTAAGATTAAAGCAGGTTTTCGGGGGAAAGATAACGACCAGATTTGAGAAAGATATAGAGATTACGGCTTTCGGCGGGATTGTAAAAGGGCATCCGGATTTTTTAATGAACGGCTTTCCCGGGGATATAAAATCTGTATTAATGGATGACTGGTTGCCGTTAAAGAGTGACATACCGAGGAAGGTATATTTTCAAATACAGGGATATATGCTTTATATGGAAAAAGAATCGGGGATACTTGTATATGAATCGAGAGAAAGCGGAATAATTACGGATATCGAGGTAAAGAGGAATGAGAGAGTACAGAAGGTGATACACGAGAAGCTGGAGAATGTGGTAAGAGCGGTGAAAATGGCAGCGTAGGGAATTATGAATAAAGAGCTGTACCACGGAGATACACAGAGGAAGAGCAGAACAAAAACCTTTTTATAAATTTAAATTAAGAAAAATGGCAAAGTTAGAGTCTTACAGTACACAACTTGACAATAGTTACAAAGTAAAATTAATTGATATTAAGAAAGATGATAAAGTCGTAAAAATCATCGAAGATTTATTTTCCGCTATTATCGATAAAAATATAAAATTCGATACCGATAAATTGTATAATATCGGATTAAATTTTAAACCCTTGGAGCCAGATAAAGAAAATGCTCTTATTTTAAAAATAAAAATATCCGACAGTGACGTTTCTGAGGAACAATTAAGTTTATTTCATTCGACAATAATTACGGAAATAAATAACAGAGAGGCTATATAAAATTATGGGAAAAACGAAGATAGCGTGGACGGAGAGTGTTTGGAACCCGGTGACGGGATGCACGAAGGTAGCGGCGGGGTGTCAGAACTGTTATGCGGAGAGTTTCGCAAGACGGAAAATGGGAATGTGGAAGGAAAGGGATTTTTGTGACGTGCAGGTTCATCCGGAGAGGCTGAACATTCCTCTTAAGGTGAAGAAGCCTGCTGTCTGGTTTGTGGACAGTATGGGGGATTTGTTTCACGAGAAGGTGCCGTTTGAATTCATTGAAAGTGTATATGCGCATATGCATTTAGCCTCGGGGAAAAATTATGACAGACATAAATTTATTTTATTGACTAAGCGTGTGGAGAGAATGAAAGAATTTTATGAAAAAGCCTGTTATAATCCTGTCAGTAATGAACCCTTGAAAAATCTTTTTGTAGGGGCATCGATATCTACTCGGGATGATGCGGATAGGATGATTCCGATTCTTCTTCAGGTACCGGGGAAGAAGGTTTTGAGCTTAGAGCCTTTGGTGGGGCAAACCTGGCTTAAACAGATTGAGATAGATAAAATTGATATTCTTAACTGTTTAACAGGGGAAATATACGACCAGGATGCCGATAGAATAGACGAAGAAAACAAGATGGATAAGATTGATTGGGTAATTGTCGGTGCAGAATCAGGTCCAAAGATGAGATATTGTAATTTAGGGTGGATATTACAAATTGCCAGAGATTGTAAAGAGGCGAAAGTACCTTTATTTATCAAACAGATTCATAAATTTGATAAAAATGCAAAATTAAAACTTTATAAAGATATCAAAGAATTTCCAAAGGATTTGCAGGTTAGGGAATGGCCAGAAGAGCTTAAAATAATTTAGATATGCATATACCAACAAGAAAAGAAATATGTATGATGTGTCACTTCAGTTCGGAATGTGATGGGTGTTGCAAGAAATGTAAAGTTCCATGTAATACCGGGCAGGTCTGCGGATTAAAGCAACCAGCAAAAGAGCAAGTGGAAAGATTAAAGACGTGGTATGACATTATTAATTCAAATGAGAATTTTTCACATTTAAAAAAATATTTAATTAATTCAAATCAAATTATCATGGGGAAAAAGATAGAAGAAATCGTGGAGAAAGACCAGAAGAACTGGGAAAAAAAGCAATTGCAACTGCAGAAGCAAAAAGAACCTGAAGCATTTACGAATGAAGCATTAAAAACCAAAACTGTAAAGCCATCGGCGGTGGGAATGGAAGTTCATACTAATCCAAACGATATAATTGATGGAATAAATAAGACAGAACTTCTTGCGATAAAAGATGGAGTACACGTCTTCGATATTAAAGAGGTGGATGGAGATATTGTAACTTACGATTGCATGACCTGCGGGATTGAGGGAATAAGGAGTAAGAATCAGAAATTTGTGATTGTGAAGGTGACGGCAGAAAATGAGAAATTAATAAATGAATGCAAGGCTGCGGACGCAGGGAAGCGAAGAGCAGTGGCAGGAGATCTCCCGACAAGTCGGGATCAAGAGCAAAGAGCGATCGTGCAGGATCACCACGGGATGACAGTCTCGAAACAATCAAGTATTAAGATATCTTCGTCAGTTTTTCAGTTTATTGATATTTCAAAGATTACTGAGTCACGGACAAACCAGAGGCGGAATTTTAATGAAACGGAAATTAAAGAGCTTGCTGAGAGCATAAAGAGCTACGGAATATTGCAACCACTAACGATAAGAAAGAATTCATTAAATCCGGCATCAGAATATGAACTGGTATTTGGAGCGCGAAGATTAAGAGCGGCGAAGATTGCAGGTTTGAATAAGGTACCGGTACTCATCAGGGAATTTACAGATGAGCAGGTTATGGAAGTACAGTTAATTGAAAATCTACAGAGGAAGGATATTCATCCGATGGATGAGGCTATCGGTTACCAGTCGCTTTTAAACTCCGGTAAATATACAGTTGAGGCTTTAGCGGAAAAAATTGGGAAATCAGAGAAGTATGTATATACGCGATTGCGTTTGAATCAACTGATTAATGAATTCGTGGAATTGTTTGAAAAGGATTTAATTACATTTGCGGTTGCCCGTGTAATCTGCAGACAAACAAAAGAATTCCAGAAAAAGATCTATGATGAATTTGAAGGTGATAATTGGAATAATATTAAGGACATGGAAGAAGAAGATTTGAAGTCACTAAATCCATCCACGATTGAAGAATTCATAAAGGATAATGTTTATCAGGATTTAAAGAATGCACCGTTTGATTTGAAAGATGCAAAGTTAGATGTCAGAGCTGCAGCATGTGTGGACTGTCATAAAAATACTGCATGCAGCAATCAGCTCTTCCCGGAATATTCGAAAGATAAATTCTGCACGGACCCGAAATGTTTTAACGAAAAAATGAAATTACATCTTGCGGCAGAAACAAAAAAATTAATTGACAAGAAAGAAGAGTTCATACCGATATCTACAGCGCACCAAATCGATAAGGATTTAAAGGACAAAGGAATTATTGATACGAATCATTATACAATTTGCAAGAAAACCGACCCGGGAGCAAAGAAAGCACTCATAGTAGATATAAATAATTATGATATCGATAAAAAGAAACTTGGAAATGTGGTATATATAAGCACGGCGAAGGATGCACCTGGTTCACAGTCAGAGGAACGAAAAAAAGATTTACAAAAAAAGAGAGCTGATACAAGAAAAGAGCAGGCAGAACTCAATGCAAGATTTACTGTGATTGAAGATGTATCAGAGAAAGCGGCGATGTTATTCAAGGATAGAGATTTACTCTTTCCGGAGGGGCTTTTTATTCTCTGCAAGATTGCAATAATGCAAATCAGTCACGATAGCTTAGTTAAGATTTGCAAATTCAATAAATGGGAAGTACCGGCAGAAGGCGGTACTTTTAATACAAATTACAGGGATTACGACGGATTTGTGTATAAGCAATTAAAAAAGGTTGAACCGGATGATTTGATTAAATTTTATTTCAAATTGGTACTATGGCAGAAAGTAGAATTTTATGACAGGGGCGTAAAAGCAGATGCGCTGGAATACGACCCGATAAAATCATTCGCAAAGATATTCAACATCGATATAAAGAAAGCGGAAAAAGAGCAACTGGAATTATTGGAGCCGAAGAAAGAAGAGAAGAAAAAAGCGAAAGGAGTAAAATGATTGAGTTAATCGGAAAAGAAATAAGAGTTCTCAGCTGGAAGGAACCATTCGGAAGTTTAATGTTGCCGCCTCATAATAAAATCGAAACAAGAGTCTGGGAAACGGATTACCGTGGACCGATATTAATGGCGGCAAGTAAAAAAAGTTATAATTCAAATGATATCATAGACATCTCCGGATATGAGGTTTATGAAAAAATATTTAATGAAGTTATAAATCTTGATGTTCTGGAACGCCCTGGGACAGCGTTTGCAATCGGAGATTTAATAAATTGCCGTCCTATGCGCCCGGAGGATTCGGAGAAAGCATTTGTTACTTATTTCCCTGGTTTGTTCAGCTGGATATTTGAAGATGTAACAGAAATAGAACCAATTCCCTGGAAGGGGTCGCTCGGACTCAGAAGATTAACACCGGAAGAAATTAAATTAATAAAAATAAGAACTTTTTGACACTGATTTTTATGATTGTTATGAAAGAGCTATGATTTTTTAATTTTAAAAACAGATAAAACGTGAGTAATAAAAAAATATTATTAGAGGACAAAATAACTTTTGGGAAATACAAGGGACTGGATTTAAAGACATTAATCGAGGAGGACCATAAATATGTTGTATGGGCGCTCCGGAACATAGATTGGTTTGATATAGATAAGGAAGCGGAGGAGTACCTGAATGAAGTATTTGAAGGTATGGAAAATATGAATGTTGCGGAATGGGAAGAATATCAGATAAGAATTTTAAAGAAAAAGGTATAACGTGGCACATTCAATGGATTACAGTTATGAAGGGGCAAGGAGGATAAGTTACGGGGCAACTGAGGACAGTTACGGAGCTGTATTCATTCCCGTATGTGAGAAGTGCGGGCGGTTTGTGAAAGCCGATGCGGAAATAAAGGTGAATGAAAGCGAAGGGCTGGCTGATGAGCCGAATGCAACTTGCAAGAAGTGTGGGAGAGTGAAAATGCTATTTGAAGGGTTTTTATAAAAATAAAAATAATAAAAATATGAGAACTGACGAATTTCCTTTTTATATGCTGCCGAATGGGAATACGATTAAGATTCCGGCAGGGAATTATTTATTGGAGAGACCCGATAATGAGGTGGGAAAATGTTTTAAAGATATTGATGCTTTAATAAACAGCAGAGCATTGGAAGAATTCAATTGTCCGGTTGCAGTATCTGTTATGGATCACGATAAAATTCTCAACACGATGTTTGTGTTTAATAAATTCCATTTCGAATATTTCTTGCGAAAGTTTAAATATTTTACAATAAAGGACATTCAACATGCTGCTGCTATTTTAGATTTTGGGCAATTGGGTAAGGAAATTAAGGATTTAGTTGACGAAAAGTGTGGCTGGATGAAAAGTGCGAGTAAAGACAGCAAAACGGAATATTATTCGACTTTATACATTTGTCCGGATGGAGATGCGTGTTCACTGGAGGTAGATACAGAAGAAAAGAGCATGAAGCTTAACTGCTTTACCGGCATGCCTATGGACGGCGGAATAATATTAGACGAGCAAATAATGTCAGGTTTTAAGGAATATGACGGTAAAGGATCTTTTGAGATAAATTGTTTTAAAATTGCGAATTATTACTGCGAAACTTTAGGGATTGGTAAAAAATAATATGTACAGAAGAAAAATACTACTTTACATTCGCGGAGTAAAGATTTTCATTCACTCTCTTCTGCCAGGGGTGGATGGCAACTATGACGCGCAGGTAAACGGAACCTGAAGGCGGTAATTCATAGAATAGACCTTATGAAAGATACAAAGTATGTTATTTATTTTTGTAAAATTATCAACCACGCAAGCGGGGAAAGATTAGCACTCGGAGAACCCCGCTTGTTTTAAAAGTTAATTAACGAAAGGAAAATAAAATGAAAATCACCGAACTGTCTGAGGAAGCAAAAAAAACACTGGATTACATTTTTGAGAACGGAAAAAAGGATATGATTTACCGTCTCAAAGATGAAAGAGCGAAAAGGGAATATAAGAAAGGTCACGGCAATTATGTTTTTATCGCCGCTTGTGAGGTTGGGTCTCCCGGTAAACTCGTCACAGAATATTGCAAGGAAAAAGGATATGTCGGGTCACGAGTCGATATAGTTATTCCTGGAGAGAAAAAAGAAAAAGAACCGAAAGTAAAAATCGTAAAGGAAAAGAAAATAAAACCGAAGCACGTCGAAAAGGAAATTCCCAGAGTTCTAATTACGCAAGAAGAAAGCACTCAAAAAAATGGAAATTTTTCCATTTGTACGAATATAGCTTTTCAGAATATTGGTAATGGTTTAATTATGGCTGATATTGAGTTATTTGAAAAGGAAAATATAAAAATCTTATTTACGGAAAATTCATTAAATTTATAACAAAGGGTAAAAGCAATGGCAGATGTAATGGGTAAGATATACGGGGATATGAAAAATGCTTTGAAGGATAAATCCCGGGTAACAAAAGGCGGGAAATTGAACTTAAAAATGCAGAAAGCAAACGCACAAACGGTGAAAAAGAATCAGGAGTTGAAAAAGAACTTTTATTAATTTTAATAAAAAGAAAATGATAAAAAGGTATAACGGCGGATGTACGGGGAAGGATCTTGAGAAGATGAAGAAAAGAGCAGATCGAGAAAAGAAGAAAATAAAAATATTAAGATGGATTTGGAGGAAGACCGGGATTTGTTTAAAACATCAGTATTATCACTATCCCCTCGACGGCATTAAGTACATCAAATATTGTACGGTGTGCGAGAGTAAGAAATTATTAAATGAGGTAATTGATTTTTGGGAGACTAATTTATCAAAGAATATACCACCGCAGGAAGAGATAAGAGATGAAAGGTTACTAATGTCAAGATCTGGTTATTTAATGCACAAAATTGATACGTTATACATTGGAAGTATATCCCCCGCCGGCTATTCTGTAGAGGAATTACCTGATGAAGTGAGATGGCTTTTAATGGGGAACAGGCGAGTAAACGAAATATTAAATAATATTTAAGATGAAATATAAAAGAAATTGGGGTGAAACTCAGGAACGTTACTGGAAATGGCTGCTTATAAAATTCTCCTGGGAAAAATTTGATAAATTGAGAGAACAATACGCGAATAGGCTTCGTGTTTCGGAAAACCAGAGAAATAGATTACTTCGGGGTGACTGGGGATGTTTCGAGAGCAACGTGAAGAATCCACTGAGACCATTAGTTGATTACATAAATATTACAAAAGCATTAAAGGGCAGGGGATCTCCCGACAAGTCGGGATCAAGAATAAAGAGCGACCCGACAAGAGTCCCGATATACAGAACATCGGGATGCAAAGAACGCACATTCGGGGATGACAAGCGGAAATAAATTTATTTAACCTTTAAAAACTCCGGAGGGAAAAATTGAGGAAAAGGAAGAAGAGGCTATCAGAGCAATACTTCAAAGAGCGGGCTGAAATATCAGCTCTGATGTTTACATCTGGGATTTACAACAAGGACATAAGGGAAATAAGAATGAAAGGAATGGTACACAGATATTTTGCAGATGACAAAGGGGACATTTATTCACTCTTTTGCGGGATTCTGAGGAAGCTTGTGCCGGTGAAGAGCTGCAGCAGGGTAAACAACTCAAGGGTGAACTTATATTTTCAGGAAAAAGCAATGAATAAATGTTACAAAGACAGGATATATCCCCGGAGTTTTGCAATAGATTTTTTGATATTATACGCATTCAAGGAATACAAAGGACCGGCATACAGGATATACCACAGAGACCAGAACGGAATGAACAACGAAAAATGCAACTTGGTACAGAAAATAAAGAAAGATTTGACACTGGACTCGAGGGGAATACTCTCGGATTCACAAAAACAGAAGTACAAGGCAAAGCTTAACAGCTTAAACGGAGTTGATGACAGGATAAGATTCCACGACAAAGTAATTACACAGTATATAAACAACTCCGGAAACCTGATACAAAGGGAAGCAAGGGAAAAATTTTTTGAAGAAATATTTAAGATATGATTCGTAAGATTGAAGATTAAGAGCGGAAGAGCTATACCACAAAGAATTTTTAAAAATTAAAAATATAATTGTATGGAAGAAGACAAAGTGCAGGAAGTGCCTGCGGAAAATATTGAGTTCAAAGAACACTTCAAAGAAAGAATAGAAAAGAACTGGGAAAGGGTGATATGCATTTACAACTCTGAAAATCTTGACAGCCTCTGTGCGGCGGCGGTAGTGAAGATGAGATTTCACCAGGCGGAAATGCATAATGTAAAGAAAGACGGAGATTTCTTTTCGATGGACGGAAATATAAAACTGGATAATGTTGATAGAGAGAAAATATTATTCTTTGTAATATTCTCTATTAGTTTAATAGAACTGCAGAAGATGAGCGAGGACGGATTAACCGTCTGGATAGACAACAAAGAGCCGGATATAAAGAAGTTTGCAGAAGATGTAAAGAACATCGAGCTCGGGGTAAATGATTTAAATTTAAGTAACCTTATTGCACTCACGAATCCCAATGCCGGATGTTCGGAGATAGCGTGGGAATATTTATTTCCTCGGGCAAGTTCTTCCCCGATGGTCTCAGCGATAGGAAGCTGGGAAAGTTACAGGAATGAAGATAAAAAAGACTGGGAGGAAATAATAGTCCCGATTCAATACGCAATGAGGGTTTGGAATTACAACAGATTAAAGATGCACGAAGGTAGTAAAGTATCGGAGTTTGTAGGTGTGATTGAAAAATCACAAAGCGACTACTCATATTTTATGAATATGCTATTTATGGGAAAGAACATAATAGGATACCAGGTAGGATTAAACTTCGACAAATGCAAGGGGGCGTACGAGACTCTTTTTGAAGGATATGCGGCTATTGTAGTCAACAGCGACAGGATGAGTTTAGAAGCCTTTAAGAGCGTCTATGTTGAAGCTCGCCACGAGTTAATGATAAACTACTATTTCAGCGGAAAAGATTGGACAGTGAGCCTGTACGCAAGCAAGGAGATGAATTTAGAGGCTATTGCAAAGAAATATGAAGCGGTGGGGAACAGCAGAGCGATGATATTTAAAACTAAGCTACTGCCAAGGGAACTTTTGGGAGATTTTAAGGAAATGCCTTTGCCGTCGGATTTGGTGAGGTAAGAACTTTTCATAATGCTGAATTATGAATGTTGAATTCTGAATAAAAAGCAAAAATAAAGAAATGGTAAAAAATATTACAAAAGAATGGACAGATAAATTATTTGAGGACTGGCTATATAGCGGGGATATTGAGCGCTTACAAAAACAAACTTATAAGGAATTTAAAGAAAGAGGAATTATATCAATATTACCGGGCATAGTAATTCCGGGATTCAGAATAATAATTAAACGGAAATGGTATAATCCTCTAAGATATTTACAGGGGAAACTAATATTAAGAGAGATTCAACCTGTTGAAATTAAAATAGAAAAAGAGACAATTTTAAACTAATTCTAAAAGAAATATAGTATGGAAATTAAGGGTAAAAAAGTTATCAAAACTAAAGACGACTATCTTTATAATGGATTATATTATGATGATTTAGAAAACTTATTGCATAGTGTATATTTCAATTTCTGTTGTTGTGGTAATCCGGGCGAGAGCCTGAGATATATATATAAGTGTTTTAAGCACTTAGCCTTGAGAGATGAAATGGATTATAAAGATTGGAAAAAAAAAGGTAGAGAATTATTCCCCGAATCTGGTAGTGAATTTTTTATGTGGTATTATTTTTCTGAAAAAGGATTTACAGAACATGGCAGTAGTGTTCCTGGCTGGTTATCCGATTTAGGAAGAGAAGTAATGAGTAATTTGAGAATATTTCTAAAGGAGAATATATAAGTTTTAAATAAAGTTTCTTCTATCAACAACCTCAAGCGGCTGAACTTTCCCTCGGTTCGGCTGCTTTTTTTATTCCAAAATGTAAAGCAAATCAAGATTCAAGAAATCCTTTTATTCGGCTGCAAAAATCATATTTTATACGCAAGGGAGTGAAGGCGACTCTTCGGGGGCTTTACATCTACTATACAAATCTACAAGTCAACAGACAGATAAAATGATAATTATAATTATTTTTGTATTAAAAAATAATATATGCCGGAAATCAAAAAACTATTATCAGACAGAATACTTGTGAAACCAATTATAGAAAATATTAGTCAGGGAGGAGTTATCATACCAGAGCGAGCTCAGAAGGCGACGAGAGGGGAAGTGATTGCCGTAGGTCCGGGGTTTGTTAATGACAAAGGACAACTGATGATAATGGAAGTAGGCGTAGGAGATGTAGTAATATTTGAAGAATACGTTGCTACGAAGATTGAATTTGAAGGGAATAATTATTTAATGTTAAGAGAGCCTGATATACTGGCAAAGGAGGAGAAAGATGAAGTTCAATAAATTCCAATGTGACAACTGCGGAGCTTCGGAGCTGGAAGCGGTGGGACCCGGGGAACATAAATGCACTTATTGCGGAACGATATATTTTGAAGAAGAAAAACCTGAGAAAAGAATACTGGTTGAGAAATCTATTTCGGATTCAGATGAGTGGGGAGTTCTTCTTTCTAATCTTCTTAGTTACGGAGGCTGTCTTCCTGTGTCCGGAATGATACTACCTTATTGATATGATAAAAAAATCACCTGTCATAAAGCGGGATAAAAGGAAAGAGACCGGGGGTGTAATAATTGGGAATTTCCAAATGAGACCCGGGCTCAGATATTACAAATTCAAGAAAAAGAGAGCAAGGGCAAAATATTATTTTTACAAATTTATAAATTTAAGAAATAAAGCAAGAGAGAAGAAAGTAAAATACGAGCCTCCGAATATGTTGGTAATACTTTTTAAGTGTTTGCCTTATTTGATAAGAGGGTATGAAGTTATAGGGATATGGCACACGCATCTCTCCGGCGACGGAAGAATTAGTAAATATGATAAGGAAGTGATAAAAAGGTTTTTAGCAAGAGACCGTAAGAAGTTGTATGCAATGTTGATAAAAAGTTATTTAGAAAAAGACCCTAAGATGGTATTTGCAATTGAGACGAATCAGGTTATGAACTTCTGGTACATTGCTTCAGGAAAGGATATAGATGAGCAGGTAGGTGGAATTAATAAAATGATTGAAGAAAAGCAGTTAGATAAAAAAATAAAATAATGGCAAAAGAAGATTTAAACAACCTAACGGCACAGCAGATAAAGTTTTGTGAAGAATACGCAAAAGACTCCAACGCATCCAGGGCGGCTATAGCGGCAGGATACACAGAAAAGAATGCGAGACAAATGGGATATCAACTGCTTAAAAAGAAATATGTAATGAAATACCTTGAAGAACTCTCGCATAAAGTGATAGAGAAATCCGGAGTTGACGTTGCCTGGTGGATGAGGACGCAGAAGAAAGTTATTGACAGATGCATGCAGACAGAATCGGTGGAAGTGAAGATAAAAGGGAAAAGAAAGAAAATGTTATGTGAATTCAATGCGGCCGGGGCAAACTCCGGATTAAACAATATGGCTAAATGCTTACATATATATACCGATGACACGGCACCGGTGGAGGCTGGAATAACGATAAATATAAGCGTGCCTGAGATGAAGAAATAGCCTCATAAATGCGATATAAGAGATTATCTTATACAAAAACCCTATGATAATAACTCCTTACATACAGAGCACACCTCAAAATTACGCTGCAATCCAAACAATAGAAGATTTAAAACTTAAAAACCCCTATACAAGAGCAGGCTTAAACACTGACATCGCGGAGGTTGAAGGCAAGAAATACGATTTAAAGACGATAAAGCCGCTTGTAATTTCGATTAATGGTGATGTGAAATACGAATCGATGCCGAAGCAATCTCTCTTCCACTGGCTTATAGAGCATCGGGCGGAAAACGGATTCACTGACTTTCTCTTTGGCGGAGCGGCGGGCCCGGGGAAAAGCACGGGACTACGCTGGCAGGCGCATTATGAAGGATTAAGATACCATGAGCTAAAAATACTTTTAATCAGGACCAGCTTTGCAGAACTTGAAAAAACGCATCTGCTCAAGATAAGAACAGATTTGCCAAGAGAAATAATAAGATATAATGAGGGGAAAAAGAGAGTAATATACAAGCCTACGAATTCAATACTTCAATTCGGATACGGAGATCATATAAGAGACATGGAGCAATATTTAAGTTCGGAATGGGACATTATATTGCTGGATGAAGAAACAACTATTCCATTTGAATTTACAATTGCTATCGGTTCGAGGTTAAGGACTACGAGAGGGGGATTTATTCCATACCTTGCGGGAGCGACAAATCCGGGAAGCATAGCGCACAGGCACGTTAAAAGTTATTATATCGATAAAGATTTCGACAAAGAGTTTCCAGACATGGCATCGGAATACTTTCCAGAGACAGCCTGTTTCATTCCGGCAAGGATTTGGGACAATCCGAAGGTGACAGAAAACGACCCGGGATACATAAAGAGGCTGAAAAGAATGAATGCACTGGACAGGAAAAGATTTCTTGAAGGGAGCTGGGACATATTTGAAGGGCAATTCTTCAAGATATTCAACAGAGACGTTCACTGCATAGATGAATTTGAAGTACCGGAAACGTGGAAGACTCTCTTCGGAATGGATTACGGAGACATGACAATAGCAGAGCGGACATTCTTAAATGAAAAGACGAAGACATTTTATGCATTCGGAGAATGGTTTGAAATTGGGCTGGAAGGAAAGGAGAAAGCGCGGAGTTACAAAAGGTGGCTGAGGGATTTAGGGATGCTGAATGCATTAACGGTTTCCGACACAAATATGTTTTCGAAGTTAAAAGAATACGGCATGAATCTGCCGATGAGTGCGCAGTACTTCAGGAGTGAGGGACTCCGTATTGAATGCATATCGAAAAAGAAAGGGAGTTTAGGATGGAACATGAGTGACAGCAAGAAGTTCAGAGTAAGCTGTAACAGGTATATAAAAGATTTGCTCGATTACAGACTTGATAACAACGGAATGTTCATAAAGCGTCCACACTTATTCGTATCTAAAAAAAATAAACACCTGATAAGAGCATTTGTGGAGCTACAGACAGATAAAAATAATGATGAAGACTATGAAGTGCCAAAGATATTATCTTCGAAAAAAATTGACAACCCTTATGACGGACTCAAGCACGGAATACTTGCTCTGACGGACTCCAGATACATTTCAACCAGTCCGGAAGAACAAAAAAGAGCGGCAGAAGAAATTGAAGAAAGAGGAAGAAACAGGTACGTATAAATTTCAGTTCAGAAAAAAAATACAAGTCAACAAACAGAATTTCGGAAAACAGAAATTATTTTTGTATATGCAGGGAAAAAACTAAAATATAATTATGATAAAAAAAATATGAAAAAAAACTCATCCTATAAAGCAGCAAGTTTCAAAAGCATACTCGGAAATATCCTGAGTGTGCTTTTTATTTTTTCAGAAAGATTCGTATTAGGGGACAACGGGAAAATTCCGGATGATATAGTAAATGACTACGGTGGTGAATACATACCTCCCGATGAAAAGGGGAACGGCGGGGTGCAGAAAGAAGTAGAGGTGAAAGACAAGAGTGATGATGACGGGAAAGAGGAAGGCGGAGAGAAAAAAGAAGCGGGAGCAGAAGCCGGGGAAGACAAATTTAAACTTGATGAAACGGAATACTCTCTTGAAGAAGCTACGGAACTTGTGAAAGGAATGAAGGACGGGGAGAAGAAGAAAATTGACGGGCAGGAGCAGACCAAGGAAGAGTTAATGAAGAAGTTTAAAATCGAACCGGATGAAGAAACCGAGGAGATTAAATTAGGTGACCAAACACTCACGCAGAAGGAACTTGCCGATTTAACCGAGAAGGCAGAAAAGCATTACGGGAAAGAAGCATTTGAAAAACTTCCGAAAGATTTAAAGATAAAAGTTTTACAGGACAGGTTAAACCTGGACATCGAAACAAAAACGAGGCAGGAGAAATCACAGCAGGTTGCAAAGGAAAAGAGAAAGTTAGACGAAGAAATAAAGAGTTTTAATGCAAGACAAGCCAAAGCACAAGAATTTGAAAAGACATATCAGGATAAGATTAAAGAATTAAAGCAGAAAAATGAAGAGTTAACAACACTTCTCGAGAAGAAACCTGATGACGAGCCTACGGAAGCAAAGACCGAAGACCTTAAAAAGCAACAACTCAAAGCCGAAATCAGGAAGGAAGACAATGAGGAACTGATAAAGCAATACGAGAAGAGGCTTGAAGGAATGAGAGAAGAAGCGGAGACAGTAGAGGCACTGGCGCTATGCAGTCAACTGCAGAAGGCTTTTCCCGAATTAGAGACGATAGAGCAAACTTACATAATCCGTTACAAGGCGAAGCATGGAATTGATGTTGAGAAAGAAGAATACACGAAGGCGAAGATTGTAAACAAGATACTTCAGGATTATTTAGACGACGTACCGGAAGAAGAGCGGGAAGAAAGACCGATTGACAAATGGTTTGAACTTGAAAGAGACATGTACCCGGTACCTGCTGCCGGAGTGAAGAGCAGGAAAACATTAAAAGAAGTAAGAGCTGACAACATTGATGATATAATAAAAAAAGCAAGAGAAAGACAGTCCAAAAATCCTCCTCCTCCCGGTGGAGGTGGCTCTAATGTGAGTCGGACGAGTGAAGATAAATCCAAATCTGTTAAAGGCACCGGATACGAGGAATACAAGATAAACGATATTCCGTAGACGGGAAGCCTACTCTAATGTGAGTTCACAACAGTCAGAGGATATCTTTTCGGGAGATTAATTAACAAAATTATAAAAAATTAATTTCTTTAGAAGACCTATGACAAAATTAAAATCTCTATTCTTAGCGATTTTCACACTTCTTTATATATTCAGCGACAAATTAGTCTGCGGTGTAGATGCGCCTGAATATACAATAAGTTATGAAGGAGCTACAACAACAGGTGTGTACGGACCACAGCAAATACAGGTTACGTACGACAAAAAGATATACGACAACAAAGAGAAATTTGCACCAATCCATTCACTCCTTCAAAAATTAAAATACAAACAGCTTGAAAGTGATGAAGTAAGAGGATTCGACAAAAAGCGAATAAAGACAGTTCACGTAACGACAGCATCATTTGCTTCTCAGATTCCATCCGAAGCCGGTGGTGAAGTGATACTGACGCTTGCAGTCGATGAAAAGAACAACATGATTAAGAATCAGCATATACAACTCCTTTACAATGCTGACCTGAGCCATCACGGGGAATTATACACAAGAGATGTATATGTATCCGACAAAGTAAGTACAACAAGAACGACCATAAAAGTAAAAGCAATTAATCCGGAATTACTAATTGGAGTAGGATATACTGGAACAGACTCCAAAAATGGAGATACCGTTGCAAGCGGAATTGTAATGAACTGTTTATCCGCTATATTCGGACCTGCGACGAGAAGCGTAACTTCGGTGTCATGGCATCCATTTGTAATCAACAACTTTGTAACATATTCGAAATGGCCTTATGAAGGTGACAACACTGAAAAGAGAATGAAACTCTTCACAGAGCCAAAGACCAAAAAGATGGAAAAGAACGAAGATGCACAGTCTGCATTCCTCGAGCTTAAGGACAAGGAAATCATCTGGGGCGGCAATGAATATGTACATAAAGTTGAATACTCTTCCGATCCGAATGTTATTCCACTCGGACCATCTGAAGTAATGGTAAAAGGAAAAGGGTTAGAATACTGGTTACTCAACGGTGGCGGACCGGCAATAAAAGCATACGAAAACGACATCAGGGACGATGCGTTTTACACTGCACTGGAATACTGGCTCTGGAGCTTGTATGACCCGGGACTATCCGACCAGGCAAAGAGAAGATTAGGAGTATGCAATCAGGCATTTGTAAGATATCTAACACAATTAAAGGTACGTCATCCCGGAATTAAGATTGAAGATAACGACAAAATTGGAATTCCCGGAGTAAGGACTATTCATCTTGATGCTATGGTAGGCACTGCAACAATGGATATGATTGTCCACAGAAGCATATCGGAACTCTACAACAACAGGTACCAGCCATACTGCATGGCGCTGACATGGCCTATGATTCAGCCTTACGTACTGGAACCGGATTCACTCTTTACAAACATACAGGAAACGGACTTTACGGGATATAAAGACGAATTCAGAGGTACATGGAGCTACTTATTACACAATGCGGCAACACCATACCATGGATTATTTTATCCGGCAGAACCTGTGTTTGTGTCATAAAAGATACGCATTAGAATTTAACCCTGCCGCTTATTCAACGGCAGGGAATTTTGATAACAATAAAGAATACGAAGTTGGCTAAAGAAAAGATATTTGCTCCGAAGGGAGTAACAAAAGTTTACAGATGTCCTTCGCAAAAATCGGGATTAATGGGAAGCTTCCCGATTGAAAACCATTTGATATTAGCGCGGACTCAGGATGATGTAAAAAAGATAGAATCATCCACACTATTCAACAAAAAGTTTTACGAGGTTGAATTTGAGTTAATACAGGACGAAAAGAAATAGATGTTAAACAAATTTTTTAAAAATTAAAACCTTAAAGCAATGGGGAAAAAAGAAGACTCTCTCGAAAAAAAGCGGGAGAAATTTATTGAGAAGCAGAGGGCAAATGAAAGCTGGGTACCTCCGGACACAATAAAAGACGGAATATTTGTATGTTCGAAGCAAAAGAGCGGATTCTTCGGACCATTTAAAGTAGCGAACGGATACATTTTTTGCAAGACAGACAAGGAAAAGCAGACGATTCTTAAAAGCAGTTTTTACAAAAACGGGATTATATATCCCTTTGTAGAGACCAACGTTGAAGAAACGGCAGCAATAAAAGAGGAAATCCGGAAAAACTTAAAGCCTAATCCGTTTGACAAGTTCTTCACTAAAGACGAACTCATTCAACTTGACGAAGCCTTTAGCGAAGAAGACTGGAACAATGTAAAAACGAACATATTTGAAATGCTGGAATTCAAGATAAGCGGAGATGAAGCCAGAAGTAACCAGTCTGCAGGAAAAGAAAAGGTGAGTGAAAAGATGGTACTTCCTCCGATGAATGAGCTAAAGTCTGAGGATATTGCAGAGACGCTCGATAAGAAATTTGGAATAAAAGTAAGCGCGAAAGCTCCGAAATATTTACTCTACAAAAAGCTTAAAGACGCTTACGGTATTAAAGATTAAAACAATTTTTTAAATTCATAATCATAGCGAGAAGCTATGAAATGAAAGGAAAAAAAATGACACTGAAAGAATTAGCGTTAAAAATATTTGTTGGAATGCCTGAGAATCTGTACAGGTGGCTTGGCGGAACGCCGGGCACAACGGAAGAAGAACTCGAAACAATGTTCGGGCATAATGCAGACGGATACGGATTTGTACATAAAGCTATAACAGATGAAACGGCGCCGGATGGATGCATATTTGAAGATAAAGACACTAATGACTTTAAATTCAAAGACTCTGACGGGAATGTTCACGTAATAACCACACTTGAAACCGACCTTGCTAACTACAAAGGAGTTATTGATTGCAGGACAAATCCAAACTACCCGGCGGCAGATGCAGGGCATCTATACAAGGTATCCGTAGCCGGAAAGATCGGCGGAGCATCGGGAGATCCTGTAGAGGTGGGTGATATGTTGATGTGTACCGTGGACGGCTCCGTAGCAGGCACAAAAGCGGCTGTAGGGGCAAACTGGAACATTATTCAGCAAGGCTACAAAACCTACTCGACTGACGGGACGTTTGCGGATGACTCGGATCTTGAAGTTCCTACGCAGAAGGCGGTTGGGACATTTGTTAAAGCCAAAGCACCTACGCTCGTTACGGGTACTGTGGCACCTGTAGCAGTTACACCGGCGAAGGTAGGGAATATATATATTGACACTGTAGCTAACAAAGCATACAGGTCAACGGGCACAAGTGCGGGTAACTGGACAGAAATAGCTAACGTCATAGTAAGCAGCAGTGATGTAGCTGTAGCTCCGCCAACAACGGGAATGATTTATGTTTACGTCAGTACACCGGCTCTGGGCGGTGACGTAACACCTCCTACGGTAAAGCTATACGTATCGATAGGGACATCTGCTGTTGGTGACTGGTATCGATTACCGCTCGCATCACAAGTACCGTCTATCTCCTCCGGAGCGGGAGCACCAGGGACCACACCAGGGAAGATAGGTGATATATACGTAGACACAACTGCAGAAACAGGAATGTTCTATGTGGCTTTCGGCGTGGGAAGCTCTGCGGACTGGATTGGATTTGTAAGATACCCCGGCGGGGACAAAACAAGTTCAATTAAGACCGGTTAATTTTAAATTCTGCTTTAAGGATGATACGGGTGGGCATGCTTCCCCTTGCCTGCCTGTTCATCCTTAGAGTGTTTTAAACAAACAAAAAAAGCGGAGTTTAAAAAATGCCGACAGCAGGTGCAAAATCTCAAGAAATGGTATCTAAGATACTCGACGAACTTGATGACAACGCAAAGAAAATCATCAAGAACAGAGGTATTGTATACAGATGGCTTTCAGCATACCAGGTTGAATTCATGACAAATTATGATACAACTGCTATGGATGCGACTATAAATCTACTTACAGGGGTAAAGGAATACAGCTTATCATTCGGGGACCAGACAACAACACTCAAGGTAAAAGCAAAAACCATATACAAACTCGAGCCTGGCGAGAGCAACGCACATCACATATACCGCGGAAAATATGATGAAAGGCGGGACAAACTTGTACTTTTTGATAATCCCGTAGAAGGTGATCTTATATATGCAAGATGTTACGTGATTCCCACGGGGAAGATTGATGAAGATGAAGATCCTGTGATAGAAGATTTTACAAGCGGGAATGAATATTATAACAACAAACTCATCGATGCGGTACTTTCCAAATTCAGGGACCCGCGCTCAAACAGGTTTGACAAGATTGAAGATATCAAAAAGGCAGTGGAAGAGCACGCAAACAGTATCAGAAGGAAATCCAGATTCACAAGCGGGAGTGGAAATGTGCTTGGAAGAATGCAATTTTAATTTTAAAACTTAAAACTTTAAAAAGATGGTAAGATTAGGAACAAAAATAACCGGGCAGTTAATAGCAAATATAACCGATAGATTGAAAAGTTATGTTTCGAAAGAATTAACCGACGGCCTTTGGCTGGAGATTGTAAATGACAAAATATCTTCAATTCATGCGGCTCTCGGTATTGCCGACAGAGCTATATATCGTGACAGGGAGGTACTAACAGATTCCTCAACGGGACAGGATGGAGTTATAGATTTTTATGACAGCGGGAGCAGTAAGCCGAAATTCAAAAAATCAACCAAGCTACTTACCTTTTCAAGCGGTGCATTCTCCGGAAATAATTCTCCTCACATCGCAACAGCAAATGCAATTCCGATAGGTTCAACTGTAATATTAAAAGCGGAAAATGGCGGAGAATACTTCAGGATAGCTAAAGTGGCAGCAAGCAGCAGTGCGACTGCGGTAATACTTGACAGGGATTTATTCCCGGAGACAACGCCGGATGACGATATCTCTTTATTTGATATACTGGTTATGGTTGGGCTGACTTCCGACAGTATATACTTAGGAGGCTTATCGAGTTACAAATACATAGACCAGATACTTTCTATATATTCCACAGCCATAAATGATGAATGCAGGAAGTGTGAAACAATTTCAGATTACAGGGGAATACAAAAGAGCCTTCCATACAATGCAAAATTTCAGATTATCTGGACCCGGGACGGTGAATATTTATATTTCGACAAAGGAGCATCTGTAAGCAGTTACGGAGTAAGGACAGCATATTTTTCAAGAAACCCATATCCTTCATTAGTGCTTGCTGATTTACTCGATATTCCTGACTCATACGATGATTTACTTACAAAACTCTGCATGCTCGACGGCTTGCATACTTTGAAAGTTCCGATACCAACCGAACTCAAGAGTGCCGAAACTCAGCTTGCGGCGATGAAGAAAGCCTCTGACGAAGAATACCTTGCCCTGATGCAGGACAGAGGCGATAAAGGATAAAACACTATGCCGGAAACACAACCAAAATTAGCGGCTCTGCATTTAGCATTGGCGCACGAGATGAGCGATGATGTTGCGACTGCCACGACAGACGGAAAGAGACTCACGTTTGTACAGAGGAGCGAAGCCATAACGAGAGGCAGGTACAATGCATTTCTCTCTATTTATGCACAGATACAGGACCCGCATAAATTTGCAGAACTATTCCCGGATTATTTGATATACACATCACAGACTGCCGCGGCGCTTGATGACAGTGTTCATGTAGTACTCAAAGCCACAGTAAGCAATGTAACATACGAGCCCATACCGGTAGGTAAGTTCATAACGGCGAGAGGGAATTACAGCAACTTCAACGGATTCGAGCAGATTGGAAATGCATTATATTTTTCGAAATTAAGTTCACAGCCGACGACAGTAACGGCTCTATACATAAGATGTCCGGTGGAAGTGACCTACACAGGAAGCGGGACAGACATACCGGAAAAGACATACATGAGGTCAATTATTTTACAAGAGGCAGTAAAAATAGCGGAAGGAATGATACAAACACAATAATGAAAGGATTTAAAGCAGACAATATTACTATTGGTCCGCATCTACTTGGATTTAAAAGTACGATGGATGGAGATGTTGACAAGAGGACTTTTCCCCTTGCTGCCATATCGGGAGGCAAGAATATGGACTTTGGGAACGACGGTGACAGGCGAAGAAATCCTTATATATTAAACGAAAGCAACATTCCAACTTTCTCATTCCTATACGAAGTGGTTGCATACTACCAGAAAAAATTTTCGGATAATAACGGGAATTCGAAGGAATGCATATTAATAATCGTTAAAGATAAAACTCCGGGAGCCAACAAAATCAGGATCTACATGAAAGGATATTACTCTCCCGACAGCACGTATGATAACTATTACGGAGAGAGAGCAGGTTTTAATGATGACCTTGTAGAGTTGACAGAGACGCTGGGACCTCTGGACTGGGCACACAGCGGAGAGCCATGGGTGATAGGCGGGAAAGATTACTATTACAGGGCAGCAGGAGTGTGGGCAGACCATTATTTTAAAGGCTGGAGTGCATCTTCGGATTCGGGAGCGACTATAAGCAGATTTGTAAATGACAGCGTATCTTCCGGCGGATACAGCTATTTTGACATAGAGCCTTACGCATTACTAACCGATGTTTTGGTATCAAGATTCCCGGCGGGGCTTTTAAATGCGGCATCTTTCCTCGATATAACAAAAACATACAGCTTCTCTGAATTTGCAAACGGATTAAATATATATCAATCCGGAGCAAGAATAATGAACGTGCAATTTATCGAAGCAAGAGAAATATTTGAAGCGAGGTTGCCTACCTACTCCTTCAGTGAGCCAACACATGCGGATTGGCTTAGTGAGATAAACATTGTAGGGGGAGACTATCCGACAAATTTGTATATAATGTGCGATGTTGCAGCTTCGACAGTTCAGTTTCGATATTCTTTTGATAATGTGGTATGGTCCGTTTTTCTGGCTTATACAACAATGGATGGGAATCTTACACATTTCTACGAAATAAACTACGGTTCTATAGAATTTAAAATAAGCTATACTGGCGGGTGGCATGATGATGAGTATGTGCATATTACATTTACAGACGCCATACAGCCGAACTGGTTTGGATTTTATTTTGATTTTGACATAGTTGAATGCGGCAACAAAGGGAACTGGATAAGCTTCGTACCCACAGATTTATCGGGTGAAGCACATGCAAAGACGGAGGAAATACCTGAGCTCGGTTTGGGAATAAAGAGCTGGCTATACGACTGCACGCCGGGAGAAAAAGATTATAATATATACTCATTATGCGTAGAGCTTGACGGATTCCAGACGATATTTGTAAAGAACATAGTAAGTTACTCCTCATCCAGATTTGTAGAAAACAAGATATTTTTAAGAAAGCATTTAAACAGAAGAATAACAGCAATACTATTATTCTTCGGCGCTTACAAACAAGCGGATATAGAATTTCGATTAATAGCATCCGAAAACAGGGACATACCGCCTGTATTTTTACTGGCGGATACATACCCGGGTTATATTGTATTAAGTAAGCTAAAATGTGTAAGTGAGGCTGATGGATGCGGATATTTATTGGACGAATACTGGAGATGGAGTGACACGGGCGGGATTATAGGAGCGGAGCAGGCTGCGATATCCCTGAATTATTATTTGAACTCGATGTACTGGAAGACGCAAAGGATGGAATGCAAGGGAGGGTTTGAATTTGGAAGCAGGAACACCCTTGTATATGGAGTATCAGATACGATTATCAATGCGGATTCAGAGCAGAACGGAAAGAAGACAGGAATCACAGGTTCGACAGCGATAGCGATATCGAACATACAGCATACAGGAGTAGACGTTGCGAATTGCCGTTCGGTATTCAGTACGGAAAGGATACTATCGGTAGTCAAAGACGAGATAATAGAAGCGATACCGATTGTAGAATATCAATTCATTGTGTTCACATCGACAATGTGCAGATGGATGAACGTAAGTGATATGGAACTATTTGTAATTGATGAAATCGGGACATTCAACGATTACGGGGCACTATCGAAAGATGCGATTGTGAAATTAACCTTCGTAGAAAACGCAGCGATGGGAACGGCGAGCTGGGAATTCGGAGCGAAAGAATTCGGAGGAATAGGATTTGCAAATAACAACTCAATATATTTATTTGACAAAAACAAACCGGTAAACCTATTATTCAACGAAGAAAAGAAAGAAAGCATCTGGCTGAACTATTACCAGAGCCTTGACAAGACGGGTTTAATATCGGGTTATTTTCCACTTAAAAAAGAAATGTGGTTTTACCTGCCGGTTTGCAACCATATATTCATATACTCATTTATTTACGGGCACTGGAAGATATACGATTTCAGCGACGTTCCAAAGATGTTTCATCACGACTCTTCCGGCAGGATAACCTTTTCCGACGGCACAAATATATACAGGATGACAGAAGACAGGGAAGGACTATACGAAGACAAAGCAAGTACGGCGATAGCATTCGGGTACTCGACAATTTTGAACATGAAGCAGCCACTTCTCTGGAAGGTAATGGACAGGATAGACATAGCCTCTGTAATGACATTAAAGACGGGAAGCGGGCTTACGGGAAATATAAAGATAAAAGTGGGGAGTGAAACCGATGATGACGATTTATTAACAACCACAGAGCAGATAGACAATAATCCATTTAAAAAAATATATGGATTCACTACAAGGACACCGAACAAATTTTTAAACTTTTCAATTGAGTCAGATGCTTCTACAGTGGACAATATAAAGACATTCAAGATAGAATTTCTAAATTTATTATTTAAATTATTTAAATAAGGGAGAAAAGGGCATGTTTGGAATTGACGATGCATTACTTATGACAGGCGGTTCCGCACTTCTCGGAGGCTTAACGGACTGGCTTGGCGGTGACCCTGAGCAAAAGAAAATAGATGAAATAAAAGCGTTGATTGACAAGCGGAAAAACGAAATCAACACGGATTATACTAAAAAGAAAAGGGATTTAATGACCGTAAATCAAACTCAAAAGAGCGGGAAACTTCGGGGAGCATCGCAGAGAGCGGCTGAAATGGGAGTGGTAAGTCCGGGAGGGCTGAATTACAATGCCGTTGAAGGATTAGACGAATCATTATACGGCTCGCTCGACGACCTTGATGCGGCAAAGAACAGGGAACTTGCTCAACTGGATGATGTGTATATGCAGTCGGTTTTGGGTACAAACACAAGCAGCGGACTTGAAAGATTTGGTCAGGGAGCATTTACCGGAGCTTCTGTAGGCTCGAGTGTAGCGAATATGCTTACTCAGATAGGAGGGGACGATAAAGGTAATAAATCCGGCGGAACAGGTATAGGTGACAAAACAAAGACCACAAAAAAAGACACGCAAAAGAAGAAAACATATTTTATGGACGATATACTTGATATGAACGATTCAGATGAAGAGCCCGGATTCAGATTCAAATTCGGATATTAAATAAAAAAATCACAATAAAAATGCCAGAGAGAAGAATTGGATATTTTGACGATGAGGTAATACGAAATCAACCGCTGATTGAAAACATACTCGGCAACTTAGATGACGTTATAAAAAAGACAAGCTATAACGAAGCTATGAAAGAGGTTGGTAAGTACAGTGGGCAGAGGAAGCAATATAATAAGTTCATGGCATTAAACAGCAGATACAAAGGTACAAACCTCGACAAGACCGAAATGATGAAACCTGTAGAAGGACAATATGACTACGTGGATATGGAAGACCCGAATAATTTAAACAACTTCATGAGCACGAATGCATATAAAAAATACAATGAATACGTCGACAAAACAAAGCAAGAAAAGCCGGAAGAAACCCCACAGAACTTAAGAGATTATATTGAAAGCAATCCGGAGCACAAGCAGGAGTTAATAAATTCCGGATTTTTAAAACAAAGACAGGTACCGCTCACTCCGGAAGAATTAAGCGGGAAGGTATACGAAAAAGCAGGATTCACTCCTGAAGACAAAGACTTCTACGAACAATTCAAAAAATCAAACTTTGACGTACAGGGGCATAATGATGCTATAAGGGAAATGCTATACAAAAAAGCGCCGGGGTTAATATCACGGGGTAAAGAAGGAACGAGACTGATGGACTTATACAGTCAGAGGTTAGCGTCTGAAACGATAACTCCACAAGCTCCCACAGTATATGGTTACACAAGTTTAGGAAATGATAAAATGCTTAAGCACGACAGTTACGGAAATTATGAAGTAATAGACTTAGGAACGGGGAAGCCTGATAAAACGATGGACCCAAAGAACTGGGAAGTAGAAAAGGTAGGAGATAAATATTACTGGAGTCAGTGGGCACAGGATAAGAATGGATGGAATAAAAAGCTAATAAAAGAGCTAACGCCTACGGAGATGGAAGATTACCAACAGGGTTTAAAAGACGAAGACGTGGACAGGCAATTAAAAGAAAAAAGATTATCTGGAGGAACATCAAGAAGCCGAAGAGGCGGAAAAAAAACAAAGACACCGGAGCAGCAGATTGTAGGCAAGACAGTAGCAACGTTATCAAAACTCGGGCTTACGCACTCGGGGCAGAAGTGGGATGATTGGGAGGAAAAAGACAAGGACACGTATGAGAAGGCTTTTAAATGGATGCAAGAAAATACTGATTTAGAAGATGATGAAATACATTCGGCTATTAAGAAATACGAGGAAACGGGAAAGATACCTGATGATTTATTTGATGCCGGAGATGACGAGGAAAACACTGACAACGGGGATGATAATCCGGAAGAAGATTACTTCTCGGAAGCATTAAACGAAATTGACAAGAACGATAAATACGACAATACGGAAAAGTCCGCAAGAATGAGGATGGCATTTGAACATTACAAACAGAAAGAAAAAAGCAAAGACAAAATAAGCGGTGCAAGAAAAACATACCTTAAAAAAATCGGAGCGTACTAATGGCAGACGATCCGAAACCCAAAATATCAAAAAAGGCAAGGGAACTCTTAAACGATGTTGACAAGACTTATCATTATGTTGAACCTGATGTAAAGAAGGTACGATATTCCAATATTTTAAAAACTGCACAGGACGAAGGCGTGAATCTTCCGGGACCATTGCCGGAGACTGTAACAGAGCCGGGAGTAAACAAGGAAGTGATTGACGTTCTCAAATCACTCGGACTCAGGAGCAGGAGGGAAGCACTCGACAAGGGAACTGATAACTTAGGATTGCCCGGGATTGTGAAAGACGTTGTAGCTGAAGGAGGATGGGATAAGACGGCGGCTATGCTTGAATTTGCGGATGGATTAAAGAAAAAGAAAAGTGCAGATGACTTCAAACAGATATCACAAGGTGCAGATATAAGCAAAACGATAAATGAGCCGGGATATTTAAGACCTGATGCGGGTGAGATAATGCAGGAAAAGGCAATGCTTGACGAAAGATTTGACAAAATAAAAGAAGCATTGGACCAGCAGAAGCCACAAAAATTAACAGAAGTATTAAAGCCAAAGAATATCGGTGAGATTATACTTCCGAACCAATGGGCTTACAGGATTGGAAAATCTCTTCTGCAAGGTGAAGAAGGGCGGAAGACGGAAGAAGCCGAAAACATATTTGACGAGCAGGTACTGAAACCATACCTACAGGAAAAGTATAAAAACAATTCAAACGGATTCCTTGAATCGATGCAACAGGGGCTTGTTGAAAGTATTACATCCGGATTCGGATTCCTGCCGGATTTAAGACCTAAGATGCTAAGGCTGGAGAGGGAAGCTATAAAGAATAATGAAGAAGGATTTAAACTGCTCGGAATTGACGTTAAGCCGAAGGCGGTAGTAGAATCGATATCAAAGATGATTCCTGACGTTATCGTTGGACTGGGAGCATCCAGTAAGCTAATGGGGCCGGTTATGAGGCGTTTGGCAAACGAAGAAACTGTTAGCGGGGCTTTGAATACAGTATCGAGGTTTTTAGGTGATAAAGTAGGAAATTACTTAGCCGCGCACATACCAAACATAATGCAGACGACAGGCACGTTCACACTTCCCACGATAAGTAGAGATATTATTTCGATGGCAAAAGGAGATTTACAGCCGGTAGATATGTCAAGTGATGTGGGACATAGTCTTCTCTTAGGTGCGGCATTCGGACTCAATCCATTTGGAGATGAAGTTAAAAAGTTATATGAAGATGCGAGCAAGGATTTTGGAAAGGTAATCCGCGGAGTAAAGATGACTCCGGAAGAAAAACTATTCACAGAAAAAGCATTCAAAGAATTACAAATCGGTCGGGATGCAATGGCAAAAGGAGAAATGGAATTACCGGAATATCAGAATTTAAGGAATAATTTACTTGGAGAAATTGAAAAGCCAATAAAGAGGGCAGTAGATGAAACTCCGTATGAAATTCCAAAAATATTCCAGAACAGATTCAATGCGGCACAATTCAAAGGATTATTATACGATGCGCTCGTTCCTCCTATGGCTTCACAGGTCCCGGGACTGATGAGCGGGAAAGGATTCAACGGAAAAGAATTTTTAAGTGATGCGCTCACAAACACGCTCTTCCGTGCATTTCATTACAGACCGATGAAAGGAAGTGACATTATTCCTACTGTAGAACCAATGGAAAAGATTAAGGGATTTTTGGGACAAGAAAAAAGTGAAACTAAAGTCGACACAGAACCTGCTCCTCCTCCTGCTGATATAAATAGAGCTGAGGAATTATTGAGTGAAATAGAGCCGGTGGAGAAGAGCGGAGAACCCTCTACCACTAAGGACACAGAGGGCATGAAGAAAGAGGTAATTATAAAAAAAGATGAGCTTAAACATCCGTTAGCGCAAGATATTGCAAAAGATGATATATCTGACGGGAAATATATCTCTTCTGCGGACCCACTGATAAGCAAAGAAAATTCTAATGAACTTTTAAAAGAAATAAACACAAAACTTCCTGAGGGATTCAAAGTTGAGAAAGTTGACAGTAAAGAAACAAATTCATTATTTCAAATTAAAGAGGCATCGAGAAATGATAAAGAAAACATCGAAGGGCTACCAGGTGAAGAGCGAGGGGAGAAAGAACCTATCGAAAAACAACCTGTCAATGGACGAGGCACAGAAGAGGCTGGCACAGGTGGAATTCTTCAAACACCTAAAGAAGAAAGGAAAAAGATAAAAAATGAAGACAAAGGAAATAAGCCCGCCGAGGGAATTAAAGACGTTGAAGCCCCTGCAGATGGAGAAAGCAAAGAAAGAGTTCTTACAGGTGCTGAAAAAGAAGAAGAAGAAAAGAAACCTGTAGAGAAACCGGAAAAGATTGTAACTGCGGTAAAGAAAGCTGATAAGGAAGCGATATCGAAAGAGATTGATGAAATAGGAAAAGATTTATTTACTACTAAGGACAGGAAGATTACTGAAGGTAAGAGCAAAGAGCCGTCTGAATTTAAAGATTTCAGCAGAGAAAAATTAGTACCAATAAACCAAATAAGTGTTGACCTTGAAAGATTTCAACCCAGAGAGGATGAATATTCACGAGACACAGTAGACAGTATAAAAAATGCTGTTAAAAACGGAGAGTTTATTCCCGAAGAGTTTGATTCTGTGAGACTATGGAAAGACCCGAAAGACAATAAAATATATGCTTTAAATCATTCAAGATTGCAGGCATATAAGGAATTAACAGAAGAAGGAGTCCCGGGGTTTGATGAAATACCATCAATTTTCCATAAAGGTACTGAGGAGCAGGCAAAAGTTTACGGTAAGGAAAAAAGCAACAAATTAAACACTGCTCAATCTTTTACCGAAAGTGCAAAATTATACAGAGATATGCGCTTAGAAGGTAAACCTGAAAAAGATATTCTATCTAAGGCGCGGAAATTAGAAAAGAAAAACTCACAGGATGTATATAACCTTTCATTCCTGAATCCAAAGGGTTCGATTGTGCAGAATTACAAGATGATGGACTCTGCAAGTGCGGAGAATAAAGCACGGGGGCAGAAGATGGCATCTATTGTAGGACGTGCGAGACGGGAATTTCCAGACCTTACGAACAAGCACGAAGAGGAAATTTACAACTGGCTGAATAAAAAGCAAGACTTCTCATACGATGACCTGAAAACAAAGCTAAAATTCTTAGAGGAAGGTGACTGGGAATTCGATTATTCGAAGCCTCTGAACATTGAAAACAAGGCTGAATCTATACAGGAAGCGGACTTCCGAAAGGAACTTGGAAGGCTCAACAGGGAAATAAAAGCTGCGGAGGATGATTTAGCGTCTTCCAGAGATGAATTTGTGATGAGGCAGAAAGCAGATCCGAAAATAACAGATGAAGCTATTGACAAGGCACTCGAAAAAAAGAGAGATTTAATAAAACAATTAACAACGGAAAAGTTAGGATTTCAGAACAAACTTGATAAATACCTCGATGCGGCGAAAGAGCAGAATGCACTCTTCGATAAAGGGGCGGGGTATGACACGGAGGACGTGGAGACAGTTGATAAAGTTGCGGATTTAGTAAGCAGGTTTGCAAAGATAGGTGTTGTCAAGATAAATGATATAGCAAATGAATTAAGACATAGGAATTTACAAAATATTTTACCATATTTAAAAGCGGGGTACGAGAAATTTGCAAAAGAATATGAACTCTCACCTGCAATTAAAAACGAATTATCAAATGAAAACGAAATCAGACAATTCAATTCCGATGACATTAGAAAACCTGATGAAGTCGGAGAGCGTGAAGGTGAACGGTCAAATGTACGGGGCGGACGAGAGCCTCGAGGAGCAGATGCTGGAGAGAGCAGAATTCAGCGACCCGGATTACGATATTTTGATGAAGAAGATGTACCACAGCCGTCAAAAGACTACATTCCCGCCGAAAAATACGAAATAAACGGAAAGAGTGAATTAGACGAGCATCAGAGATTCGGTGCGAATCTAATGATAAGCAACTTTGAGGGCGGAAACAAATCAGGATTACTCGCCGACGGACCAGGCTTAGGAAAGACAAGGGAAGAACTTGTTATAGCTAAATATGCTATAGACACCTGGAAAAAGCCGGTACTGATTGTAGTACCAAACAAGCAAGTATATGACGAAAGTTTTAAGTCAGAAGCAAAAGCATTAAGGATAGGGATTTCACAATTTGATATAGGAACTTATGATGATTTAAGGACAGGTAAGATAGGAAAGGAAGATTACGGACTTGCAATTTATGACGAAGCACACAATTTAAAGAACGTTGAAGCACTCCGCTCGATAGCACAATCAAACGTAAAGACCGAAAGAAATCTATTTGCAACAGCGACTCCGCTCGACACACCGAAAGCATCAATTTATTTCCTTTCAGAAATAACAGGAAAACCCGTGCAGGATATCGCAGACAGATTAGGACTCAAACTCGAATATGAAAACGGAAAGATTATCACCGCTGCAGATGAAAAACTGGATAGTGGTGAACTTGTAAGAAGGATAATAGCACTCCGGAACGAAGCTATAAAAGCCGGAAGCATGCTCAGGCGCGAATATCCATTCTGGGGAAACATAAAAGAAGTGACTGTTCCATTTTCCGCGGACTTTTATGAAATGCAGAGCGATATCTGGCAGCACTGGCAGGACAGAATAAGGAGAGTATTAAACAGCGGAATAACGGATGCTGATAAAATAGCTATGGCATACGGGCGTTCAAGGAACCGGGAGCTCTGGGCTATAACGGAGTCGGCGAAAGTTGAACATATATTCGAAACTGTTGCGGGAGACATAGCGGCAGGCAGGCTTCCGATAGTATGTGCGGACTTTATAAATCCCACGACAATAAAATCATTAGGGATAGAAGTACCCGGATTTATAGGAGCACTTGCGAAGAAATTTGAAAATGCCGGAATAAGTTTTGCAAAGATATACGGTAGTGACAGCGATGCCAAAATAAAAGACATTGAAAAATTTCAAGCTGACAAATTTGATGCGGGAATGATGACACCGAAAAGCGGAGGAGTTGGAATAGACCTGGATAACCAGAGGTTAGGAGGAAAAGAAAGAATTGGATACATTGTTTCCTCTCCTTATAGCGGGGATTTATTTCAGCAGGAAATATATAGACTTTCGAGGCGTAACAGTGTAACTCCGGCGGATGTACACATTATCTGGGGACAGGATGCTATTAACGACGAGAGGCGGGCGGTGATTACGCAAAGGAAAATAAGAATTGCCCGGGCTCTGCAGGAAGGTGAAGACATTGATGAAATGACAGATGTAGGGCAGGTGAAGATACAAGGCAGGCAGCAGGGAGTGATATTTGACAAGGGAGCAGCATATGATGAAGCTCAGACATCGCTATTCGGGCAGACTTCCCTCTTCGGAGACCAACCTACGGGTGAGCATCAGGATTCGGATATACAAAAAGAAAGGCAAGAAGCGGGACTGGATGAGAAGTTGAATCCGGTGGGGAAAAGCGAAGAAGAGCAGAAAAAAGAGAATAATAAAGATTCTGTTTCAGATCTAACAGATGCAAAAAATCCACTCAATAAATTTGACAAAAAAGATTATGAAGAAATAATAAACAGTATAGAAATAGTTAAGCCACTTTTTAAAGAGTTCTCAAAGGAAAATCCTATAGTATATGGAAAGGACATTAAAGTTTATTTAGGTCCTACCGGAACAGAGACCGAAGGTGAGAAGTTGGCACATTTTATAACTATAAATGCTGTGGACACTAAAACAAGAAAAAGAGATTTTAGTAAAAGAGTTATTTCGAGGGAAAAATTGAATGCAATAAAAAACGGTAAACTGAAAAATACATTAATCGAGCCGACGAGTATATTCAAATCAAATCATAACGGAGAAGAAAGAATTTATATAACAAAAAAATGGAAGGACAATAACTATACACTAATTTCCGTAAAAGGTAAGGCTGATAAGGGTTTATACAATGTAATAACTTTCGAACCAAGAGTGAATGATAATTATATCAAGAAGTTAGAGGTAGTTGAAAAACTGAAGGCGTCCGAAGTGTCTCGTCCGCGTTCCATTCAGCAGCAGGAACACTCTGATAATCCACTGAATACAAGCGCTACTAAATTAAAAAATAAAAATATCAATGTCAATAGGGAAAAAGATACTGAAGGTAAAAAAGATATTTGGGTAGCGAGATTGAATAATGAAGTTAGTAAGGATGAGTTCTGGAAGATACACAAAGAGATGAAACAGCAGGGTGGAAATTGGTCGAGAGAGAAAAAGGGATTTATATTTGAATCGAAACCAGACGATGCGGTATTTGAGAAAGGAACCGGATATGATGAAGAAAATAGTAAACCGACATTTTACTCGAACCTTGAGAGAATAGCAAGTTCAAAATTGCCTTCTTCCGCATCGCCGGAGCAGATAAAAAGCACATTACTTAACAACGGAGTAAAACAAGCGGAATATGATTGGTTAGGAATAGATGAATTCTTGAAAGGCAAAGATAAAGTAAGCAAACAGGATTTACTTAATTTTATCAACGAGAATAAAGTTGAGGTGAAAGAAGTTACGAAGGGCGCAGGGACTATAAGCGAAAAGCGACAGCAGCAAATCAAGGATGCGGAGATTAGAAGAAATAAAATATATGATAAATATAAAGAAGCTAACACAGATTTACAAAATCAGTTAAAAGAAAAAGGTGTATCATTCTCCGACAGAAGTGAGTGGACACATATTTTAGACAGTATGAAATTCAATTCTCCTCAAATGAGTGGTGCGGTTGATAACATACTAAAATATTTACCGGATTACGATATTAACAAATATCACGATATAGTTGAAGCACATAACGAGGCAATAGACAGTTACGAAGATATAAAATCAATTAAAGAGCAAGCAGACACCAAATTTGCACAATGGCAATTACCCGGCGGTGAAAACTACAAAGAGGTATTATTGACGTTACCGAGCGGAAAACCATTATTAAAATTTGCAGATTATTATAATGAATTAGCAGAAAAATATGGATTAAATCCACGTGAAATATCTCAAAAAAGGTTACGAGCAGAGATTACACCCGAAGAAGATAAAAAGTTAGAATCATTAAGACAAACGGGCGAAGAAACAAGACCCGATGTTTTCAAAAGTGGTCACTTTGACGAACCCAACGTAGCATTACATCTCCGTATGAACGACAGAACGACTGCGGATGGCAAGAAAATCTTATTCCTTGAAGAAGTACAGAGTGACTGGGGAGAGAAGGGAAGAAAAGAGGGGTATAGTGGAGATGAAAAACTGTATGATGAATATTTAGAAAAATTGAAGAAAAAATATGGTTTAGAAAAGAGACAAGGTTTCCCCGACATATTACTTGAAAAAATGACCGATGAAGAAGATAGAGAACTTGACAAATTAAGTGTAAAATCAGGCGTTCCGAATTTTCCATTCAAAAAGAACTGGCAAGAAGTAGGAATGAAGTGGGCATTACGACACGCAACTGAAAACGGATATGACGGAATTGGCTGGACTACGGGAGAGCAACAGGCGGAGAGGTATGATTTGAGTAAGCAGGTGAACAAAATTGAATATTCTTATAACAAACGTGCAGACGGATATTTTATAAAAATATTTGGTAAAAATAATGAAATACTTAATGTAATTAATCCGAATGAAGTTGTATTGAAAAATGAATTATCTAATTTAGTAGGTAAGGAAATTGCAGAAAAAATAATAAACAGTAAGGAAACGGTTGGTAAGATTGAGGGTGATAATTTAAAAATCGGTGGTGAAGGAATGAAAGGATTCTACGACAAAATCATTCCCGAATTTATGAACAAATACACAAAGAAGTGGGGCGGGAAAGTAGGGGAAAAAGAACTCACAATAAATAATGATTCAAAATTAAATAACCAATATAAAGAACCACGTATAGTAGAAAAGGGTAATAAGTTTGTGATTGAAGCAATGTCCCCAAATGGTGAGTACAATCTTGTTATTAAAACCTTTTTGACAAGAGCAAAGGCAGAAAAATATATTAAAGAAAACTACGTAGAAAGTTCACCTATCCACTCCCTTGACATTACCCCCTCTATGAAAGAAAGTGTAATGCAGGGACAAGCTGTATTTGAACGGGGGGCGGAGTACGAGGCTTATAAAGGGGATTTGGGATTAGGGATTGGGAATCCTTATGAATACCTGAAAACACTTCAGGATTACAATGACAGGATAGCAAATTTATATGCTGAAAGCGGTGATTACAAATATGCAAAAGAATTAAGAGCGATACAGGAAAGAGCAAAAGATGTGATAGCGGCTATGAAAAAATACAACAGCGAGCAGCCGCTTGAAGGACAGATTGATATATACGGAGACGAAATAAATAATAAGATAGACAAAGAAATAACAGTTCTACAAAAGGAAGGGCTTAAAAATGTTAATATCGAGGGTAAGGAACCAGGTCAACTGGATTTATTCAATAAAGCCATCGGAGACCTTGCAAGATACGATTTCAGTATTAGCAGTGGACAACTGGGGTTATTTAATTATAACGAACTGGCAGGAAGAGAACAGTTACCGGATGCAACAACAGGTAAGGAAGCCGCCGAATCCGATACCGGAAATAACGACACAGATAGCAAGATGGGAAATATTGGCGGAGAAGGAAAAGCAGAGAGCACCGGAGGAAAGGAACCCGGGTCTGATAGACTCTTCGGAGAATTACCATTAAGGTACAACAAAGAATACCTTGAGAAGACAAGGAAAATGATTGAAGACGGACAGATTGAATTCATAGGAAAAGAAGTAAACACACCGGCGGATTTAGCTTATATGGTACAGGTACTCAGAGACCCCAGGTTTGAAAGCTTCAGAGTGTTTTATATGAAAGACGGTAAAATTGTGGGATACAAAACAGTAACTTCAAGACTGCCAAATGCGGTAATATTCTCTCCGGATATGAAAGAGCTGATAAAAGGTGATATAAGCAAGTTAGGAGCTGATGAAGTGATATTAACGCACAATCATCCATCTGCGGAGCATTATGCAAGCGATGATGACATAAAGACGACTTATGAATTTATGAAGGAAATTCCGGAAATAAAGGCGCATATAGTAACCAATCACGGAAAATACTCGGTAATTCACCGCTTGAATTTCGAACAAAGATTCGGGGACATAACAAACATAAAGCAGGAAGCGAAAAAAAGAAACGATTCTGTATTTGAGAAGATACTCAAAACACAGGATATCTATGACTTTGCAGATGAAGATAATTTAAAATTAGGATATGACACACTATTAGACCCGAAGAGTCACTCAGGGTATATGGGACAGAAAATCTCCTCGAAAAAATTACAAAATATAGTAAAAGAATTACAGGGAAACGACAATGCGGTTACGCTGATTGGAGTTGACCCACAGATGAAAATAACAACGATGCATGAAGTACCTATGGGACTACTGGATAATTACGAAGATATACTGGAATACTTAAGGAAAATAGGAGTAGAGACGGGGAGCTCACACTTTGCAATGGTGATGGGTAACGAAGAAAACCTGAGTCCATTTGCGAGAACTAACGTGGAGCAGATGCTTCAGGACCAGCAGCTCGTAGACTTCTTAGACAACTCAAAGCAGAAGAGCTGGAGAAATGACAACAAAAAGGAATATCCATGGGAAGGCGGAGAGGTAACAAATTACAGGAGATATTTTGGAGAAGAGATTGGTACTAATGTTGGAGAGATGGTGAGTGAAAAAAGAAAACCATTTGGGGGCAATAGTGGGTATGTTGGACATTCAATGAGTAAACGAGCCGAATCAGCGTATGAAGAAGGGAAATTACCTTATTCAAAACTTCCAACTTGGGCAAAAAGAATGGTAGATGCAGGATTAGCAACAACAAACGAGTGGCATCATACATCTTCTTATGGAAATGAAACACCGTTTTATAGTGTAGATGAATTTATCAGTCCCTTTTTATTTTCAGAGGCAGAATTGAAAGAATTAGGTAGTGATAATTTAGACAACATCGAAAGTTTTAAAGATGTTCCCAAAAATGTTATTAAAGCTCTTGATACGAAATCAAAAGAAGTCATTAAAAAGAAAAACAATATTAAAAATGTAAGAAGTAAATATGTTTATGAGGCACAGAAAGAATTAGATGACTTCAACTCAAAATTCAAGACATTCAAGCGAGAAGATAAAGAGCCGGAACACGGAATAGTGTCGTCAGTTGAAATGAATGGTAAGTACGGATGGTTTGATGCAACATATAAGTATAATTTACCCCGATATTATAGCGGGATTGATTACGAAACAGCAGAAAATCTAAATAAAGCAGAAGAATTAAGAAACAATCTAAAAGTCGCTAAAGACGAACCTATTTATAAAATAGAATTATCAAAACAAGGATTTGATGAAAAAACAATAAACGAATTAAAAAATCGGGGTATAATAAATTCTGAAATACTGCCTGAAATATTTTATATTAACGCCGAAAAGAATAAAGATTTTATTAAGGGACAAGTTAAAGAACTATCTACATTGCCAAAGCCTGAAGAAAAATTTAATCCTGTTTTCAATAGAAATGGAGGAGACAGTTTTTTAACAGATGAGGAAAAACAAGCGAGACAAAACGAGCATTCTTTTATTTCAGGGCAGGGAGAGAATTACGGGAGTAGTTACGAAAGACGGAATGCACATCAAGATATTGATTTAAAATACAATGAAATTTTTACTGAAAGATATAAGAAAGCAAAACAAGATTTTTTAAATAGCGATGAAGTTAAAGTACAAGAGGAAAAATTTAATAAAGACAAAGTAAAAGCAAAAAATATCACCAATGATTTAACGTCATTATTGAATGGAACGGAAGAATATTCTGAAAATAAAATACTCTCGTCAGACGAATCCAACGAGAGTAACTTTGAAAGCAAATCACAACTGAAATCTGAAACCCCGAAGGGTAATAAACAGATTTCAACGGATGATTTATCCGATTCAAATTTAAGTGATAAAAATATTAATGTCAATAGGGAAAAAGATACTGAAGGGGAATCGCCGGATTATAGCAGTGATTACAAATTCGGTTCGCTGACGAATTACAATCTTGATGAAGGGATAAAAAGCGGGGTTGGAGAGATAAAAAAAGGATTAGAGGATTTTAAGGATTCTATATTTTCTTCTCTTCCGAAGAAAGGCGGGAGCGTAAAAGTATCCGATATCGCTGAGAAATCCGGTCGGGATACAAAAGAGATAAGGAAAGTGACAGAAGAATTATTTAAGCGTGGAATAATAAGTGAAAAAGGTGATGGATATGAAATGGAAGAGGATCCGGGAGAATTGGAATCGGAATTTAAAAACAATCCGGAAGAATTTCCAAAGTTACTTGAGCATACCAGCACGAGTTATTTTATCGAGCATAAAGATAACTTAATAAAGATAGGAACTTTCGGTATATCCAACAATCCAAAGATGACTGAGGGAGAATTCAAGGATTCAATGGACAGATTATTTGAATCACAAAAAGTACCATTTAAATTTTCAGAGAATCAATACAAAGAACTATACGAACTGGCAAGTGCGGATTATGTTAACCGGGTTGCTACAGAAGAGTTAGCAAGGGAAAAGAAAATGAAGCCGCGGAAATTCGGAAAGCAGATTGGAAGAAGCGATGAAGTGAATGAAAGAATAAAGCAGGCTCTGGAAAATAAATTTTACAAACCGATAGCAAACAAAGTTACACTTGAAAAGGCTTTGCAGCACGTAGAAGATTACGGTATTGACGACTCGATAGAAGCGATAAAGAGGAACGATGCAGAGATTGAGAATGAAGTGAAAGTAGCAATGGGTGAATACCTGATAAAGAGGCTCTCATTGGAAGGAGAAGAACTTGAAAAAGGCGGTGATATACTTGCGGCTGAGGAAAAATATAAAAAGGCTGTTGATTTAGCCGGCTACACAATGGAAGCCGGAACGCTGCTTGGAAGAGGTGTACAGGCTTATGCTATGTTCAAGAATCTATCTCCTGCGGGCTTTTTAAGATATGCGAAAAAGCAGATTGAAGGAAAAGATACGGTAACAGAAGGCGGGAAACTTGTAAAGGTGACAAGATACGTGGCGGATGATATGGATGAATTTTTAAAAGGTGATGAATTAGATAATTACATAGCAGGTGTAAGAGGAGAAATATCAGACTTATCAAAAAAGATTGTAGAACTCTCTGCGGAGATGGAAACAAAAGGCAAATTAAGCGATAAGGAAAAGGAAGAATTATTCAAGGAATACGAAGACCTGCATCAAAGCATGGTGGAGGCTGTAGGGAACATAAAGAATAAAGAATTATCGGATGCCGTTCAAAAACTCACGAGTGAATTTGAGGAAAGGAATAAGAAAGCTGAATATATTATCAGGGAATTGAAAGCAAGGGTGAAGGGATATGAGGACGCTGAAAAGGTAACAACGATTATAAACAATGTGACAGGCTCGTTGAAAGATTTAACGGACAGAATTGTAAACGAGATTAACAAAGGTGAAGTATCGGAAAAAAGTAAAACGGCGGCAAGAGAGTTGAGACAGAAGGCACAGGACTATGAAGATGCCAGTAAGATACTCGCGAAGAAAGTTATAAACACACTTAAACCTCCGCTTAAGCCCGAGCCCCCGGACATTGTAAAAGAGATGGTAAGGACGCTCTTCCAGGTGGCGAAGGAAAACAAGCTCGTGCCCGAAAAGCAACCAATGACAAAGAGGAAGCTTATTGAGATTGTAGGAAAAGCCGTAAAGATGGAAGCGGATTACCGGGATGTATGGGTAAAGGCACAGGAAATCGTAAAAAAGAAATTCGGGAAGGATGAGAAGGCACTAACTATACTTGATAATTACTTCAAACATTACTTAGAAAATCCGTGGAGTGAGAAGGAAGTGAGCAGTGTAGTAAAGACAGGTTTAAAAGAAATGGAAGTAAACCTATCGGATATTGTTAAAAAACATTTCTCTGTGGTTGATGAAGCCAAGGAAACGCTAACAGATAAACTTTTAAAAGAAGCTGATCTGGATACGTTCCCAAAGGGGACTTTGGGAACGAGGGATTCGGATGCTCCCGGTAATGAAGAATTAAAAAACCGGATAGACGGGTTTGCAAAAACCATAAAAGAAGATTTTGATAAAAAGGTAGAAGAGAGAAAAAGAAAAATACTCGAAAGCAGGCTTGACATAAAGCCAAAAGAAGCGAAGAAACTATATGAAAAGATTATTGAGCTCTCAAACTTAGGAGCTTTGGACTTTGAAGATTACCGGCAGCTCTTCGCGCAGAAATACAAAATGAAATTCATCACTGATGAGCAGAGCAAAGAGATAATAAAGAGAGCGAATAAGGTTCAGGAACTTCCGGCAGACAGCCTGCAGCAGCAACAGGAGATTCAAGATTTATTCGATTATATTGAAAAGCAGAAGGGAATAAGTTTTGGTGATAGATTCTGGGGATACAGATATGCATCGATGCTTTCGGGGCTTTCGACACATATAAAGAAAGGGCTTTCTGAGTTTATTTTATCGGTTGACAACTTATATGCAGATATACGTCATCCGGAAGAAATCCCGGGAAGGATTAAGCAATATGCAGAAGGTATAAAAAAAGGACTTCCGGAGGCAAGTGCTGTTATGAAAGGTAAGGTAAGCATACTTTCAGGAAGTGACATATACGGACCAAACAGGGCTTTGGATTTGATAGGCAACTATGCATGGAGTCCGATGGCGTGGGCTAAATACGTATCGAGAACATTAAAGGCGGGAGCAACTATGTTCCACTATGCAACTGCTGAGATGGAAGCCTGGGCAATAGCCCGGAGAATGGCAGGCAAGCAGGGATTACGAGGTAAAGAACTTGATGATACGATAAACAAGATGCTGGGGCTTACTGATGAAATTAGAGAAAAAGCAAAAGCACAGGCGGAAGCGGAAGGATTGAAGGGTGTGGATAAGGTTAGAAGGATAAACCAGATAGTAGAGCAGAGCAGGGACAAAAAGATAACCGAAATTTCGAGAAAATACGGATTACAAAATACATTTCAGGGAAAGCCTTACGGACTTGCGGGAATGATAGCGCAGTCGGCGAATGGGATGAGCAAAAAGGCAATCCCGAAATCATCACCTATTTTACCAGGCGCGAAAGTAGGAAACCTAATCAACTTCGTGATTCCATTCCGGAACATAGTTGCAAATGTATACAACATGGGATTTAATTACTCTCCATGGGGGATATACAGGGGCATATACGGGCACTACAATGGGCTTGGCGGAGAGAAATTTGCAGAAGGTGAAGACTGGAGATACATAACGAGGGGACTCAAAGGAACGGCACTTATTGGACTGATAGGAGCGGCAGCGCTTAAAGGGTTAATTGAAATAACCGGAACGGGACCCTCGAGTTACAAACAGCAACAAGAACTCAGAGCAACAGGATGGAAGCCATACTGCATAAAGATAGGCAACAGGTGGTATGATTACAGTCATATTCCTACGATTGCGACTCCTCTACTTGCAGTTGGAACGATAGTGGACAATCTGAAATACTCAAAGAAGGAAGATGAAAGCTGGGCTGACAGGATAGGTTCAACACTATTCATCTGTATGCACTCTATACTCGATAAATCGTTTATGAGCGGAGCACTTAGGTTCTTTAAGGCAGTAGGTGATACGGAAGGCGAATTTGGAAGATATTACACAGATCAGGCGATAGACATACCTACAGGTTTTGTACCGAACATATTAAAACAGATGAGGGTAATATGGGATGATAAATATTACGATGCTTCCACTCTCAGGGAGAGGTTTATAAAAAACATTGGAATTGGTGAGGAGTGGCTTGGACTCAAGCCTATGATAAACGCACTCGGAGAGCCGGTTACAAAGGACTACTCGAATATGTTTGTAGTTTCCGGAACGGATGTAAAATCCGACAGAGTGTGGAAATGGATAGTTGACAATAATGCATGGATTACTCTTCCGGATAAAAAAGAGCTTGTTTCTATAGGCGGAAAAGAAAGAGCAATGACGGATGATGAATATTACAACTACGTAAAAATAAGCGGTGGGTATATCCGGAAAGGACTTGAGGGGAGCATAGATGCGATAAACAAGATTGAGGATGCTAATGACAGAAGGTGGTACGTGAAGGAGCTCGTAGGAATATGCAGAGACAAAGCATTTGATGAAATGTTCAAAGGAATGGGAGCGGAGTTACAGAAAAAATCGGAGAAGCAAAAGAAAAAAGATAAAGACGAGGAAATATACGATGCTATTGAAAATTACGGAAAGAGGGTTGCTTTTCTCGATAAATTAGATGATATAAATATTATAATAAAGGATAAATATAAAATAAAGACAAACGATGGTAATGAATGGATATACAAACCTGAAGAGGATGAAGAGGGGAAATTCAAAATTGACAGGAAGAGGATATTAAGACTTGCGGAAGAAAAGCCGGGAATAAAAGGTGAGAGATTAACAAAATTTAAACAAGAAATTAACCAAATACCAGAATGAACGAAATATTAAAAAGTTTAGGAATAAAAGGAAAAGCAGGAAACGTTCCCAAAGAGGACTTTGGGAACGAGGGGAATGGAAAGAGCGGGAAAGTGGAGCCAGTTGCAGGAGCAGAGGGCAGTAACAGGAAGAGCGAAGAGCATACCACGAAGGGTACGAAGAAGAGCGAAGAAGTGGATTTGAGTAATAAGAAATGTCTTGTATATGATTTCGGCTTATTTACTGAAGTAGCCAATAAACTTGGAGAGAAATTCGGAAAGGTACATTATTTCGTTCCCTGGACTGAGGCATTTCCGAAGGCGATAAAGAGCCTGATTGGAGAGGGATTCGAGAACATGGAAAGAATAAAATACTTCTGGGATTACGTTGATGAAGCTGACCTGATTGTTTTTCCTGACACACACTGTTCGGATATAGTAAACTTTTTAAGAGACAAAGGATATCCGGTGGCGGGTGTAGGCGATGCTGAGGAACTTGAGCTTGACCGGATAAAAGGAAGGAAGGAACAGGAAAAAGCCGGATTACCCACGCAACAGACTGACGTAGTAAAGGGTTTAACAAAGCTGGAAAAATTTTTGAAGGAACACAAGAAAGTTGTAATAAAGCTCAACACATACAGAGGTGATGTTGAAACCTGGTCGCAGGACGACTGGGAAGACTCGGAGCCAAAGATTGCAAGACTTAAGGTAGAGTGGGGACCGAAGGGAGAAGAATTAAACTTTGTGATTGAGGAAAAATTAGACGGAATAGAACCGGGATTGGACGGAATATTATACAAAGGTGAAGTAGTAAGTCCTACGATGGTTGGATTCGAAATAAAAGGAGCGGGGTACATCGGGAAAGTATATGATTATAAAGACGTGCCGGAAGGCATAAAGCTAATTAGTGACAAGATGGCACCGGTATTCAAAAAACTAAATTATTCGTTCTGGATGAGTTCAGAGCTGATACTTACGAAACAGAGGAAGGGATTTTTCATTGACCCGTGTTTAAGATTAGCGGCGCCGGTACCGAATGCAGTGCAGCAGGAAATGATAAAAAACTATGCTGAGGTATTTTGGGGAATGGGGCATGATGAAAAAGTAATTCCAGAATATACTGCTAAATACGGAGGCGGTGCGAGTTTCTATTCGAGTTTTGTAGAAGAAGGAAACTGGGCGAGGATAAAATTTGACAAGAAAAACAGGCAATGGATAAAGTTCAGGGAAGCCTGTTGTTACGGGGGCAATTACTGGGCAGTACCGAAAGCCTCTACGATATGCAGTGTAATAGGAACAGGAGACACTCCGGAGGAAGTGATTGAAAAGATACAGGAGATATCGAAGAGCGTAAAAGCGGTTGGGTCAAACATTGATAAAAGCAGTGCGGACTTTGTGGAGCTGAGGAGTGAATTAGCTGAGGTGAAGAAATACGGGATTGAGTTTTGACGCTGATTTATAAGATTGAAGATTAGAACGGGACAGGACCCTGAAACAAGTTCAGGGTGACAAATTGTAGAGCACTCAGGGATGACAAGGGAGTAAGATAAAATAAAAAATGTAAGTCAACAAGCGGGAAATTACAGTTTATTAACTATTTTTGTTAATGATAAATGGCACAAAAGACTGACATATTAGAACTACTCGGATTAAAGAGAAAACCTTACGGGGTGATGCCGGAGACGTCGCCTGTATTCTCTACATTACAAAGCGAAGCATTGCCCACACAACCTGACGGTCCGGATGACGACCCGAAAAAAAAGAAAACTCTCGATGAACTGATGGCAGAAGAATATTCAAAAGAAGAAGCCGGAAAAAGATTAAAACCATATTTAAGAAAAGGAGCAGACCTGCCCGGGGCACTTGATTTTATTAAAAAAGTACCTATAAAATATATTAATGAAAATACTACTGAGGGGGGTAAATTTGAATTCCTCGATGAAAACACAAAAAAACCTCTTAAACAGCCATTCATAGAAATAAACAAAGGCAATACGAGTGAGACTATAGCGGAAGACGGGGCACACGAATACACACATGCCTTGACCTACGGACTCAACGGCGAGACTCCATATGTAGGGAAGTTTAACTACACCAAGATGCAAGGAAAAGTAAACAGCCTACTCAGTAAAGATAAATATGATGCAAGTGATAATTATCATCAATACTTAGCAAATGAAGACGAAGTGAGAGCCAGATTAAGTGAACTCAGGATGAACAGAAACCAAAAATCAAAAGGAAAAAGCGGCTGGTGGGACAACTGGGAAGAGAAAGACTTAGAAAATTACAAAGATGCAAATTCGCTGAAAGGATTAAGAATGATAATGGATGATGAAAATATAATAAAAGCATTAAATGAATTAGCGACAGGGAAGATAAAAAAAGTACCTGATGCAGCGTAAAAAAATTATAAATTATGAATGCTGAATTCTGAATAAAGAGCGTAAGAGCTTTCTACCACGAAGGGTATGAAGGAAGAGAGAAGATACACGAAGATTTTTAAAATTTTAATAAAAAAAAACATGGGAAAAGGAATTCCGGAAAAACTAAGCGTAAAAGATGTACGGGGAGCGCTGGACCTTCCCAAGAAAGGAAAGACGGGAGAGATATCCAACTTGCGGATAAGGATGGAGATTGAGGTATTAAATGACGGTGCATTAATACTCGAAGTGCGGAAGAACTGGGAAGAAAACAGGAAAGAAGGCGGAACGAATTACAGAGACTCAGTCGACAAATTCTCCGCAAAAAACGAAAAGGAGTTACTGAAAAAGATAGGTGACTTACTGCCGGGATTAATTAAAATACAAAAATGTTAAAAATAGACCACAGAAATATAAACGACAAAGCGTTAAAAAACGACGAGGTACAATCATACCTGAAAAGATTTGCCGAGGACAGGATAGCGGAATCTGACGACAGGCGGAAAAACGAGAACATGATTAAAATCTGGCAGGATGATATTGAATATATTGATGGTACGACACTTCCGCTCGGATATCAAAACGATATAATGCAGGCAGTTGGTGAAAGCAACCTTAACAAAGTTATCGATACGAGCAAATTTACAATCAGAAATTCAGTAAACGAAAAGACCGGGCAGCTCTGGATTGTTGACAACAAGATAAAAGAAGCATTCAGGGGTTTAAGAGGTGATTTGACAACGGCAAAAAAGGAATTGATTGTAAAGAGCGACAATATTATGCAGAACAATAATATTGAAAAAGCGTTTCAGAATTTCCTCGACCAGTTCGACGACAGAAAGCAACTCTGGACAAACCTCTGGGTGCCATTTATGGAAGGGATTCTTAGATACGGATTATATTACTACAAATTCTTTTATGACTCATACAGACGTGCGCTCAAGAACGGGGATATAATGTTCAGATTATACCATCCGAAAGACGTACTATTAGATCCTTACTCGATGAATTCCAAATACCATATAAACTCGAGATACATTATTTACATGGACAGGGTAGAGCTGGAAGAGGCGGAGATGGAATTCAAGCCATACGGAATAAAGCCGGAAGACATAACAGCAGATGATGATTACACATTTGAGCAATTCTGGCAAAGCGATGATGGAAATTTATGGGGAAAATTCTGCACAGTCTTCACAATCGAATACAGAAAAACATATATAAACGATGTGGAGCTGGAGGACAGAAAAGACGAAAACGGAAATCCGGTAAAGATTCCACAGAAAGAAACATATTACTTCAAGATGCTTTACAATCGAAAGATGGGGGTATTTCATCATGAAGTATGCGAGCATGTTGACAGGGACCTTCCTGACCAGTGGCAATTTGAATTAATACCCGGGATATACGACCAGAGTTCGGTAAGGCTATACGACGTTGCAATGGCAGAAGAATTAAAGACAATACAGGATGTGACGGATATAACAGAATCTCTCATAATCAACGACTTCAGGGACAAGCAAAAAGTTAGGGCATACGTACTGAAGCAACTATCCGATAAATTCGGAGATGTATTTGACACATGGATGGCGTGGGGAGGAAAGCTGGAAGTTGACAACGTTGATGAGATAAAAAACGGAATAGGATTTTACAAGCCGGACGGATTAGGGGACGGAGCTTACAAGGTATTGGAAATAATGGAAAAAGCAATGAAAGAGCATGCTTTAAACAACGAGATATTACAGGGCAGTGTACCAAATTCAGGAGACATAAGCGGACCGATAATAAACGGACTAACGGATTTGCGTCAGAGAAAATTCGGATTTATAGACAAAAATTTCACCTGGTCAGCAACACAGGGAAACATCAAGTTATATCATATTGTTTCCGAAAAATTCACACAAGAAGATTTCATAGCGATAAACAGTTCGAACAAATATGACCCAAAATATATTCCGATATGTGCCACACTTACTCTTCGGGAATTTGAAGAATTTTTATCGAGGGCATATCCTAACACAGATTATCAGGCGGCGTCTGAAATGTTTGAAAGGAACAATGTAGTTGAAATATACATAAGCAAATACAATGAATCAGGATTGCCGGTAAACGAGGACGAGGCTAAAGATTACAGGAGCATAGTATACGTGAATTACCTGACTTCTCCGAAAGGTGATAAATACAGATTTTTAATAAATGTAAGGCTCTCATACGATTTTGAAAAGAACAAACAGCAGGATGCCTCGATAGCCTGGAAGTTAAGGGAAAGCAAAGAAATAGGACCGCGGAAATTCTTTGAAAAGATGCCGGCGCCGTGGTGTGATGAAGTGGATGACATACTAAAGGAAGTGGAAGAAGAAAACAAAGTATTACAGATTGGAAATTTTGTAGAAGAGTTGGGACCGGAATTTGAGCAATTCGTAGTAAAAGCAGGGGAAAATTACAAAAAGAAAATGGCTGAACTAAAAAAAAATAAAACTTAAAAAAAAATTAATTATGAAAAAAATATTCTTGCTCTTCCTTATGTTTTTTTGTCTCGATATCTACGGTCAAATTGATACGAGCAAACTCACTTCTTTTCTGGATTTTGAGACCGGGTACCGGAATATGGTGAAAGAAAAATCTACCGGATATATTTATGATTTGTATCAGAGTAATAATTTTGATACGAGTAAGTTTATTTCGTTCCTGGATTTTAAAACCGGGTACCGAAATATGGTGAAAGAAAAATCAACGGGATATATTTATAAATTATTTTATAATCCGTTTTCAACTTCTTCAAACTCTTTAGATACAAACAGAATACCGTTCTTAGATAAAAGAAATAATTTTACTAAGACACAAACGTTCGATACATTGATAGCCAATTTTATATTTCTATCAAACCAATTGTTACTAAAAAATAGCATTGGTGACACTTGCGTTTATTTCAATAGTAATGCCGGAAGATTTTATATAAAGGATTTAACGGCTCAAACAGTAATCACTTCAACTTCCGTTTCAACTAATAATTTATTTGCAAATGTATTTAATGGAGATACGATTAGAGGTCATAGTCCAATTTATCTTGATGCAGATTCTACAATTCTAAAGAATAAATTATTTGCAAGGAATATTTTGGTTTCACAAAGTTCTACAAATACAAAAGATACAAGTTCAATTTATATAGGTTTTACAACAATAAGTAAGAAGCCAAACTTAACAATAAAACAGAATAATGGAACAACTTTATTTGACATTGATACAGCAGGTAACATTGGAATTGGTGCTCAAGCATTAGTTGATAGTTATTTATATATGCCTAATAAAAATATATGGGTACAAAATTCTATTCTATTTTCAAATGGAAATGCATCTATAGCTCGAGGAGTTAATGAACTGACATATAGAGCATATGATAATCATATATTTACTACTTGTGATTTGATTTCAGATGGCGGATATAAAACAAAATTTGTGATAAATAATCAGGGTGGATTTTATGCTATGAAAAGTATAACGCAGACAAAAGACACAAGTGCTTTTAATTTGGATTTTACAACAATAACAAGAAAACCCTCATTAACAATAAAACAGAATAACGGGACTAATTTATTTAGTGTAGATACAACAGGAAGAGGCTATTTTAGGGATTTTAATTTATCATTAGGAGATTCAACTACTGCATCTTTAACCTCTTCAGTTCCAACATTTACTGCTTATTATGGTGGGAATACTAATGTTTTAGGAGATCCTGTAAAATGGATGGCTATAACTTTTAACGGAATTCAATATCAAATTCCTTTATACAAAAAACCATAAAAAATACAACTATGAAAAAAATATTTTTATTTATCATCTTATTAATTTGCGTGAATGGATTCACGCAGGTGATAGTTGATAAGAAGATTGAATGTTATAATTTTCCTTTGACTTTAGATTGTCATTACTACTTTGACTTCAGAGAAATATTAAGAGTTGATTATGGGAATTTCAGAGATACAAATTACTTTAGAAAAGAAGTATCAAAAGAAACTTATAATCATTTAAACATAGGAGATACACTTAAAACAAAAGTAATGGATGGTTCCGGACAATCACAAAAAGAGGTTGATTCAACTGAATATAAGAAAGCAGAACAGGAATACAATGATTTTATAAAAAATTATGATGAGTTTATTAAAAAATATAATGCTTATATGGTTGATAAAATGGGATTAGATGCTATCGAACAAAAAGCAGGAATGGATTTTCATAAATCTTATCTTGAAAACAAAGTACAGATAGAGAAAAATAAGTTTAAATGAAATACCTATTAATTATATTGTTTCTATTTTCATTTGAAGATTACATTCTTTACAATTTGTGGGGAACGAAAGCTGAAAGGTCTTACAGAATATTTCAAGTAATTTTGCAAATTGGAATATTAATTTATCTTTATACTATCGGAATAATCTACTCAATTTCATTTCTCATTCTTTGGTGGTTCGGTATATGCGATATGTTATATTACATATATGACATACTTATTGATTGCTTTTTATTCCCTTCGTTTGAAAAAGGTTGGTTTATGCATAATTTTAAGAATATTAAGGAAATGAGTTGGCTATTTTTTACTCCATTTGGATTGTGCAGAATCAAAATAAATAATTGGATTTTTATATTTCAATGTTTCATAGGTATAGCGATAACAATTTTAATTAATGTTTTATATTGTTAAAAAATACAAAAATTGTAAAAAATGGGTGACAACAAACCTTCCGGGAGTGGGCCGGACAACCAGAATTCAGAAATGAAGGAAATCAAAATGCCATTTTGCGGGGATCATCCGGAATTAATCAAGACGGTAAACGGGATGGGTGAAAAGATGGGTAAAATGAGCGAGAAAATGACAAGTCTGGATAACAACATTGCGAACTGGAAGCAGGAAAACTATGACAATTTTGTGAAAATCGGGAACACACTGGAAGAAATGAAGAAAATTGAAATATGCGATGACGAGGGGAAGAAGGTGCAAATGGAAAAAGACAAATTATTAATAGAGATATACAAATCGACTATAATATTCGTTGATGCGTACAACATCAAGAAACGGCTTAAAAAATATAAAGGTGCGAAAGGCTTTTTGAAATTAATAATATTCAAGGTATTACCGACGCTAACTACGATTTACGTACTGGTGCATGTTTGTAAGGCACCGTTGCAGGATATATTACTGAAGTTCTTTTGACGAATTTTTTAAAATTAAATAACAAAATATTATGGAAGCAATACTTTTCAAATTAATACCGGTATCTATGTGGGTGGGGTTTTTTGCACGCATAGTTTTACATATTATTAATAAAGACTACCCCTACACCAAAAATACAGTAGAAGGAAGGACAAATATTAAGAAATCGATATGGTCCGGAGCGATTCTCGGAATTTTCTTTTTATTCGCACTGATTATCAAAGCTGATGATTACTTCGACACAGCAATTTTGACAGAAGTATTTAAAATGGTTGGCTGGATATTAGCTTATATGGCGATTGGCTGGGGTTGGGACGTGCTCTTCCTAAAAGCGATGGAAAATGCTACACAAACAGCAGAAAAGAAAATCGACACGATTACACACACGGAAACTACAACTGATACACACACAGAGGAAAAACCAAAGGAATAAGATTTTAGGGCGGCGGGATTGTTCTTTTATGTAATTCATATTATTTATTTTTTAATTATTCGTAATTCTCCCGTTACTCGTTTTAAATTTGAAAATTCATAAGATTTGTAAGATTGAAAATTAAGAGCATTTTAAAAAATTAAATACGGGAGAGAAATGAAACCTTTTGAGAAAATTTTAAAAATCGGGGATGAAGGGGATTTGGTATCAGACCTGCAGGCGAGACTAATTTCGTTAGGGGTTACCTCTTGTTTCCTTTCTGACGGCAGTGTAGGAACTTTGGACGAGCCTACGGGCTATTTTGGAGAAGTAACACAGCAATGTTTGGTACACTTCCAAGCTCAAGCCCTTGATGCGATTGTAGAGGAGAAAATAACAACCCCGGACGTACCATTTCCGAAAGATGCCACTGGGGAAATGGACTTTTACACACACTGGGTACTGAACAACTACGAACAACTTTCGGAGTGCTACAAAGTTGAAGTAGAGCCGGAAGAAGTAACAGAACCCGAAGAAAAGCCAGTGGTCCCCCCGGACGACAGACAAGCAATTATAAACGAAGTATTAAAACTTGCTACGGGAGAATTAGGGGTAGTAGAGAGCGGCGGGAATAATTACGGAAAGAGGGTACAGGAATATCAGGAAATAGGAAGCAACGGAGCAATATCCGGCGGGCAGCCCTGGTGCGACTATTTTCAGAAGTTCTTGCTTATAACCGGATGCGCAGACTTAAAATTACTATACAAAGCAACATACAGCGGATACACACCTTACGAGGTGGACGACTGGGGAAAAAAACACGGAATTACGCATAAAAATCCGAAAATAGATGACGTAAAGGTGGGTGATTGGGGATTTGTTTACAGTTCATCCAGAGGTTCAGCCTGTCATATTTTCATAGTAACGGGAAAAAAAGGGAACAACGTGACTACGATTGAAGGGAATACGAATCCCGGAGGCGGAAGCGATGGTTACGGAGTATTTAAGAGAACGAGAGCGTGTCCATGGGCAGTAGTGAGATGGGCGGATTTGTATTAATTTTATTAATTTAAATTTTTATATTATGTTACCCAAACTAAAATACATTGGCATTATTTTAATTTCCGTTCAGGTAATTACTATAATTCTAAAACTAACAACAATAATTAACTGGTCTTGGTATCTTGTGCTTTTACCGATAATAATTGGCATAATTATATTTATATTTCTGGTTTCCGTAATGATTGCCTGTTCCAAAGGAGCGCAGTAGTGGAAAACGAAGTATTAAAAAAATTAGGTAACCAGGATAAATATTTATTTTGGTGTCCGGGATGTAAACAGCCTCATTACGTAAAAGTAGAAGGAGAGCATCCTGTGTGGGAATGGAATGGAGATATGATTAAACCTACATTTAGCCCCTCCATTATGGTTAGAGCCGGGATTCCTTTGCAGACAGTATGCCATTCATTTGTAAAAGACGGTAATATTCAGTTTTTAGGTGATTGCCATCACGAATTAAAAAATCAGACTGTACCTCTTCCAATATTAGAAACCGTAGAGGATGATTTAAAATATTATTTATAATTTTAATTTAAGGGAGATAGGGTTATGGGAGAGAATAGAAGTGATAGTACTCAGGAAACTTTAGAACATATTCGCCAAGTAAATAAATATTTGAATAATTGTGCAGTTCAACTTATTGTAAGAGCAGTTGATCACGATAACTCAAAATTATTATCACCGGAAAAACAAGGATTTGATAGATTTAATTATCGTTTAAAAGATGTTACTTACGGAAGTGAGGAATATAAAGGTTTATTAAAGGAATTAAAACCAGTTTTAGACCACCATTATTCCAGAAATGACCATCATCCGGAACATTTTAAATTATGGAGATGCCCTTTGTGCAAAAGTATATTTAACGAAAAGGATGTATTAATAAACAATTCTGTGCAGGAAAAGCCAAAAGTATGTCCTGAGTGCAGTAAAAGTCTCGGTATAGGCGTTTGCGAATGTTGGCTGAGTCCTTATATCGGTTTGAAAGGTATGACATTAATCAACTTACTTGAAATGTTAATGGATTGGAAAGCAGCAACTGAAAGACATAATAACGGAGATATCTTTAAATCAATAGAAATAAATCAAAAAAGATTTAATTATTCAGACGAATTGAAACAAATTTTTATTAATACTATAAAAGAAATTTTCGAAATCTAAATTTTACGATTATGACAGACTTTTTAAAGAAATTAGTGCCTTATATCATTGTATCCATAATCATGGCGGGATTGGGAGTATTAGGGGGATACAATTACTGCAAATACAATACAGAGAAGCAAGCAACGCTCAGGAACAAAGAAATACAGGACACAATAAAAATGTACCAGGACACGATAAATATACTCAATAAGAAGTTAGCGGACTCCGCAATGGCGAATATTAAGACCAAAGCAAACATAGAGGCGATGCGAAGTCAGTTTACAAACGAGCTGGCAAGGATAAAAAGCCTGCCGGCGGACCAGAATCACGCGGAGAATAAGAAGATTCTCTATGATAGCACGGCAGTACATGGAGTTGAGAAATACTGCTACGACAGTTCTGAGGATAGGAACATGCACGTTAAGCTATCAGAGGGAGAGGAATGCAGTAAGGAGCTGGACTCGACGAAAAGGCTTTACAATCGCTCGGAGAGCATGTACGAGCTATCTGAGCAGAAGAATGAGATGATGCAGAACACCATTGATTTGAAAGAGAGGCAATTATCGGAATTAGAACAACCTGTACCCGTACCTTTTATGACCTGGAACGGAGTAAATCTGAAATTAAAATACGGATGTGCACTGGATAATTTTAATTATAAGAACGGGAAACTATCTCCCGGGATAAGGACGGGATTACAATTTTTAAACAGAGTAGATGCGGACATCGGAATGGAATCAAATGAAGGAAGCGGGAGAGTATATATCGAGGCAGGGTATAGGATTTTTAAATAGATTTTATTTCATTTGTTCTCCTCCAGAAGCAGGTCCGAATATTTGGCGAGAGATACGAGGACTTGCTTTTATTTAAAAGGATAATTTATTTTATTGATTTCGCCTTTAAATTCCTTCGTAATAAGTTTGGCATACCACTTCTGAGTTGTTTCGATTGAAGCATGCCCGAGCTGGGAGCTTACAAACTCAAGGGAGGAGCCACCTTCAAGGAGCCACACACCGAAAGTTTTCCGGAACGATTCAAAATTTAAATAGGGCGGATTTCCTGCAAGTTTATTAAACTTTTTCAACTGCTTTGTAATCCTATCAGGATTAATCATTTTACTTTCGAAAGAGATAAACATAAATTCGCGGTTTGAATATCTTTTGCATATTGGAGCAAGGGCAGGATGCATCTCTACTTTTCTGGACTCTTTATCTTTTGTTTTATGGTACGAATCAGAAAACACACTAATTAATTTTTTGTCTATGCTGACGTGATAAGTTTTAAGAAACTTCAGCTCATTAAATCTCAGGCCGCTCAGAACTGCAAAAGTGAACAGGTCCTTATAGTACTGTTTCCACTGGGAAGTTTTATATTTATTCTCGAGTCCATTAGTATTATAAATATCAATTTCCTGAATCAATTTATTGAACTGCTCGTGTGTGAAGGATTTAATTTCAGGTTCCGGGAGAACTATTGCTCGTGTGGCTTTTACGGGATTAGAAGTAATATATTTCCATTTAACTGCCGAATTAAAAATTGTGCTGAGTTGCCTTCTATAGCCATCTACGGTATAGGGAGATCTCTTTTTGTCGATAAGCCTGCTTAAAAATTTATCAATCTCAACTGTAGAATATTCATTAAGCGGTTTATCATCGAGGAAATCGAGGAAATACTTTACTTTGGTTATGCAGTTCTTTAATGCTTTCGTGCCGACATCCCTTTTAACAATATCATAATAGACATTCATAAATTCACTAAAGATAATTTTTTTATTTACCACTTCATAACCTTTATTCCTTTTCCATTCGTCATAGAAAGTATTTGCATCCGATTTATTTTTCTTACCGGTTGAAACATACATCCAATGCTTTCCTACGGGGTAGGCAATTGTATAGACTCCGTTATCCGTACGAGCATACATAAAAGGTTTTTTCATTTGTCAAGTGAGTGTCAAGTAAAATTTAAAAATCATTAAAATCTGTTAGTTATAAAAAATATAACAAATGTAGTATAACTTACTAAAAACATTGATAAATGGGTTACTTTAAAATATGGCGATTACAATTCAATTTTACTAAAAAACGTATTGGGAAGCTGACATTCTACCACTGAATTACTCCCGCTTGATAATCTTCTAGTTATACTTCACTAAGATAGTTACACTTCTCAAAATTTACAATTCAAAATCATTCTTCAACCGGTTCTTTCTCAAAGACTGATGATATTAAGTACCATAAGTTATTTTGAAAATATATGGTATAAGAAAAAATTTATACTCTTATTATTAAACAAGAAATCTCACATCAAAAAGACTGTCCTTTGTTCACAAATAAAAAAATAATAGTTGAAATACAAGTAAATGAATATTACTTTGGTTTTCATAAGGATACAAGATTTGTGAATGGGAGGATATTATATGAATGAAAAAACGGAAATTTGGATGGATAAACGCCGTATAATATTATTTACCGGTATATACAGCGTTTCTGCAGGTATGAAAATAAATTAATAATATTACTATTAATTCGTTTTTAATACTGTAAGTGAATCAAATATTTTTCCACTTCCCAAAGTGGCGCAATTCGTACCATAATTATAAACAGAAAACTGGTAATGACTATCAAAAATAATCATATATTTTGCCCAGCCATTAGTTTCTCTTAAATTCCAGCCTGCTGTTGAATCGTACCAGTGATGATAATAATATCCATTGTGAAAAGTTGAATCCTCATAAAGAATAGTTCTTTTTTTAGTAACTATTGAATCAGAATATTTTATTGAATCCTCAATCATTAACATAGTATATCTTGTTATGCTGTCTATTCCAAAACATTCAAATATCCTGAAATGGGAATATTGAACCGGTTGAGTCGGTGGATTTACCGGATTACTACTATTATTACACGAATATAATAAAAATGAAAAAAGTATTACAATAAAATATTTCATTTCCAAATCTCCAATTTAATTTTGAACTATATATTATTAACAACAATCTAAAAGCTATAAGATTGCGGATTCACTCAACGGGTAAATCCGAACCTTAAAATATATGTTCACTATTTTCATTTTAATCATACTAAATTAATGTTATTTAACAACTTATAATTATTGGAAAATATCTTGCGTAGTAATATAAACTGATGTATATATTTAAAGAAAAGTTCTTTTATAAGATGGTGATATTTTAAAAGTAACTAATTTTATGGGCTTCAAGAGGGGATTTAAAAGATGAATCCGGCTTGGGAAGCTGACATTCTACCACTGAATTACTTCCGCAAGTTAATACATAATTTATTGTATTTTACCACTATCACCCTTGAAATTCAATTTAATAATTTGAGGAGGAAAAACCATTTCTCTGCTTTTCATAATTTATTTCTGCATTTCCCTCTCCTTGAGGAGAGGGGCAGGGGAGAGGTGAAAATTTTATTAGTACTTATAAAATAAAATAATATCATTTATCTTGCTTATTCAACAAAATATCAGTTACTAATTAATTCTAAATGAAAACTCGTAAGTAAGTATTAAATAATAATGTGTGAACTTAAAACAGTTATTCCTTTTCAGAAAACAACTGTGTTAAAATATCATTTCTTGAAATAGTATTCTTAGATGAGATTTTCAATTGAAAATTCAACTTTTCCTTTTAAGAACTTTTTGTTTATACACATCTGCGATGAACATTTTAGAGCAAAATTCACCTTTAAATTTCTCTGTCTTTTTACAAATTTCATGATGCTTTTTTACTTCGCTTTTATCGGATGCCATATCCGTTAACCAGAATAAATCCAATTCCCGGTCGCATTCTGTGCAGAGCAAAGGTAATTTCACATCTTTAATTTGTTGTTTTTTCTGATTATGGTTCTCATTAATGTAAATAGATTCATCTATATTTATTGATGGTGCTATCTTTTTCTTTGATTTTGCGATTTTTTCGATTACTTTATTTAACATAAAACATACTGTTATATAAATTGATAAATATTTAAATTGAATATCATTAATTCATTCCTTATGAAGTATATTAATCGGAAGTCTCTATTGTAAACAGAATGCTTTTTTAGAAGTTCATTTTTCCAAAATTTAACTGCCCGAAAAGAAAAAATGTTGAAATGGAAGAGCCGGTAATAGAATCAATTTTATAAACAAAAAGCAGGTCAAAAGTTAGTTAGATTTACAATCTACTTTTGACCTGCCGGATTTTAGTTATGAAATAAAATTATTTAATTAATAGTCCCGATACGCCTCACTATCGGGGATATGATTAAATAACTATCGTTATTTAATCAATAGCATTCTTTTTACATCTTCGAAATTACCCGCAATGATTTTATAAAAATATGTTCCACTCGGCAACTGGTAATTTATCGATTGATTATTTGGAAATTGGATTTGGTAAGTTCCCGCCATCTGGAACTCATTAACAAGTGTTGAAATCTCTTTTCCCTGAATATCATAAACTCTTAACTGAACATTACAATTAACAGGTAAAGAATACATAATAATCGTAACCGGATTAAATGGGTTAGGGTAGTTATTATATAATTTAAATTCTTTTGGGGTTTCATTTCCAAAACCAAATACTCCGGAAAGAATCGTTGTCCTGAAGTTCCAGGTTGCAGACCAGGCACTCGTAACGCATGTATTTGAAGCATTTACTCTCCAGAAATATTTTGTATTATAAGCAAGTTTTCCTGCCGTAACCTGGTATTGCGAAACTGTTAATCCCGCAGTATCGATGAGTGAGGTAGTAAAAGTAGAATCTGCTGAAACTCTGATTCTGAAAGTCGAAGCTGAGGCAACACTATCCCAGTCTAACAAAGGCGTTAAGGTCATCCCTGTGGAATAATTTGCAGGTACAACCAGCGCAGGTGCAACAGGTGTAGCATTTACAGTGGTAAAACTTCTTGTTCCAGATACAGGTCCGGTTCCGACCTGGTTAGTCGGTATGACCCGCCAGTAATATTGTGTATTATTTAATACACTATCCGCCGGAATTGCAAAATTAGAATTCACCAGTCCTGCCCTGTTTATAACAAATGATGTAAAATTTGAATTTGTAGAAATCTGAATCCTGTAATAACAGGATGGTGGAAACACATCATTCCAGTCAAGATTAACTGTCAGCGAAATGCAGGTTGCATTGTTAGCCGGACTCGCTAAAGACGGTGCTGTAGGGAGCAGCCATCCGCCTGTTGTTGTATGTATGATTGTGCCATAATCGCCGACAGCCCAGCCGTTAAGAGTATCCGGATAAGAAATACCATTCAAATAATAACTTGTATTACTGGTCTGAGCATACCAATTCGTTCCGGCATTTGTTGTTGTTCTTATTAATCCCTGTTCGCCCACAATCGTGGAAAAATTATTAAGAGGAGTTGTAATCCACATCAGGTAGTTACTTGTACTTACTGTCTGAACCGACCAGTTGACTCCACCGTTTGTGGTTTTTTGAATTTTACCCTGTTCACCGATAACAATACCGGTTTGAGCGTTATAAAAATTTACATTTTCCAGAGAGATTGTAGTACCGCTCGGAACTGTTGACCAGTTTGTACCGGCATTTGTTGTGTGGATAATGGCTCCCAACCAGCCGACTGCATATCCGGTTGTAACATTTGTAAAAGAAACACCCAGAAGATTATTTGTCAGACCTGTATTTAAAGTCGTCCAGTTTGTACCTCCGTTCGTTGTTTTCAATATCGTTCCATACCACCCGGCTACATATCCGGTTGATGCACTTTGAAATGATATTGACCTTAACTGATAAATAGAATTGCTCGTCTGAGTAACCCAGTTCGTTCCTCCATTTGTTGTTTTCAAAATTGTTCCGACATCTCCCACAGCCCATCCCGTATTTGGACTTGCAAAGAAAACTGCGAATAAGTGCATTGTAGAACCGGTATTTTGTGAAATCCAGTTTGTCCCCCCGTTTGTTGTTCTTAATATCACTCCTGCATTTCCAACGATGGTTCCCGTATTAATGTCGGCAAACCATATACCGTTAAGATTATTCGTATTAGGGCTCGTTTGAGCATACCATCCATACGGCTGAGAAAAAATGATTGAGGAATTCAGAAAAATAAGTAAGAAGATAAAGCAGTAAATAATTTTTTTCATATTAGTACTCCTTCAAATAAAGTTGATATTGAAATTAAATATGCAATTTTTATACCTTATTTATATGACACTTATTTGTTGTTTTTTCATTTTTTTATATATATGCATAGTTTAAGTCTCAATTTAAATAGTTAATATCTCAATTTGATACATTTTAATGGTATTTATGCCTTTCCTTTTAGGGAAGGTCAGGGTGAGGATTTGTTTTTTGATAGTGATACATACTAATAGCTTTTCCCTCTCCTTTCAGGAAGGGGCAGGGGTGAGGTTTTTGTTTTTTATTTTTAATTTCAATTTTAATTTAATTTTAAATTATCCGATATGCTGATAGTATTAAATTATAATAAATATTTAATGAAACTGGATTGCAACTATGTATGACTCAGTAAATACAAATTTCCGGAAACCGTGTTTACACAGTTTCCGGAATTTTAAATCTATACTTTTTTAGGGGCGAGGAATTTATTGAAAAGCATTAAACCTATGATGGTTGCTACTCCTATTAAACTGAAAATAAACCACAATGTACCCGGAGATTTTAAATTATCCACAAAATGAACATAAAGGTTTGCACCGAGAACGCCTCCAATGCCGCTTCCAATCACGCCGTACAGAAATGAATATCCGAGATATAATGCTTTTTTATCGGCAGGCGCTATTAATCCCACATAAGAAATAAATTTAGGATGGGCTGTCATTTCTCCAATTGAAAAAATAATCATACCTGCCATGAATACCCAAGCGTAGGTCGAGATTGCGAGCATTCCCATTCCGATTGTACCGAGAGCAATACCTACTATCATAGTTGGCAGAGCTTTTTTATTTTTTACGATACTGGAGACGAACAACTGCAATATAATAATCGTAAGAGCATTTATAACAGTTACGTGTTCAGCATCAAATTTCCAGTTAGGATTATTTACAAAAATTCCGAGAAAAGCATTTACCACATTATCCACCGGCGTCATATCCATGTAATCTTTTAAATACCATAAAACTGTATCGAACATCTGAAAATACAGAATCCAGAAGCCCGAATAAATTACTATCATTAATATGAACCGGAAATCTTTTAAAACCAGCACAACTCCTTTCAGGGTTTCGAGAACCGATTTCGAACTTTGCGGCTTATCCGGTTCTTTATATGCAAATAAATTCAAAAATATTAACCATCCTGTTCCGACTGCCGCCATTATAAAAATTAACGACCATGATATGTTTTTAAGAATAGGAATAAGTATGAGAGGGAAAATAAATGCACCAAGATTAATTGACCAGTAATAAATTCCAAATCCCAAAGAAGAATTTTTTTCATCCGTTGTACGTGCGATAGTACCGGAAATTATAGGTTTAAAGAATCCCGCTCCGATTGTCATCAATAACAAGCTCATGAAAACAAGACCATACGCAGTTGCAAGGCTCGTTAAAAAATATCCGAGACTCATAACTATGAAAGCAAACATAAGGGTTTTTTTATACCCGAACCTGTCGGCAATACCTCCCGATAGAATCGGCAGAAAATAAAGCAGGGGTCTCGTAACACTGTTCATCAGTCCCACACTTTCTTTTGAAAAACCAAGACCGCCATCAGCAACACTCATTACAAGATAAACTGACAGTACCGAAGCTACACCATAATAAGAACCGCGTTCAAAAAATTCCATTATGATAACAACCCAGAAGTTGCGTGTAAAAGATTTTAAGCCCGGAGATTTTTTTTCCTGCATAAATTGATAATTTTACGAATTTTTAAATTTTCTGAAACATAGGAAATTAAAGAAATAAATTGTATGTATTTTTATGTATTAATATTTATTTTTTCTGAATGTTAAGATTGAAAGCTACAAAACGAATTTATAAACTATTGTTAATAATCTGTAAAAAATATATAAGGCTATAATAGCCTTAAAATAATTTAAAAATATTTTTTTTAGATTTGGTGCTATCCTGTGTCTGTATAGATACCCGTCCCATTTACATTCTCTGCAATGATACATTCTGAATCCGAACAATCTCCTGATTTTAACAAGTTTTCCGGTTACCAGCATTCTTTGAAGTGTACCCGTCCTGTTACATGAAGGGCATTTAACATTAAGAAAATTTTTTAATGAAATTAAACTATAATCAAGGAATAGATAATTCTGCCACTTTCTTTTTAAGAATTTTTTCATACAGAAAATATAATAATATTAAATTAAAACAAATATATAGATTGTTTGCAGAAAAATGAAATATGAAAAATGAACGTGTATGTACATTTATAAGTTAATAACTTATTACCGGTTGATTGTTAATTAATTGTTTTTTTTATTTCTTTTTACGATTCAACTAACTATTTTATAAGTGTTAATTATGATTTTAATATACTATTATGAAAAAAATACTTGTTGTGGATGACGAATCTACCGCACGGCTTTTATTAAAAAAAATACTGACTGCTGCCGGATATAATGTATCACTGGCATCAAACGGTATAGAGGCTGTTAAAAAAATTAACAACTCAAAGTATGATGCTGTTATTACTGACTTAAATATGCCGGAGATGAGCGGGGTTGAATTGACTAAAAAAATTTTGGAGAATGAACCTGATATGATTGTAATTCTTATCACAGCGTTCGGTTCCATAAGGTCTGCTATAGACAGTATACGTTCGGGTGCATTTGAATATCTTACAAAACCGGTAGATAAAGAAGAATTATTATTAACACTGAACAGGGGATTCGAGAAGGTATCTCTTATTAAAGAAAATATTTTATTAAGCAGGGAGCTTGATAAAATAAAGGAAAGTCCTATCAGTGAAACGGACAGTGAAAAAGTAAAAAACATAAAAGAATATGCATCTACAATTGCGCAATCGAACAATGCAGTACTTATTACGGGAGAAGCCGGAACAGGGAAAAGAGAACTTGCATTGCATATTCACTTAAACAGTCCGCGGAAAAAATATCGTTTTATTACAATTGATTGTACTACTTTACCCGAGAACAGTATTGAATCAGAATTGTTCGGTCACGTAAAAGGTTCATCAAAAAAAGCTACCACGGCTCACAAAGGCTATCTTGAAATTGCCGAGCGGGGAACAATTTATATTAACGAGATATCGAAATTCAATAATTTGTTACAACTAAAATTACTCAGGGTTTTAAAAGAAGGGGTATATACAAAAGCCGGCGATTTGAAAACACAGAGCACATCAGCCCGATTTATTATTTCGACCACAATCGACCTTGAACAACTTGTTATTGAAAGAAAATTTAATGAGGAATTATATAAAAAGCTGAAGTTATATGAATTATATATGCCTGCATTGCGGGAACGTCCCGAGGATATAATATTTTATTTTAATTATTTTTTAAATTATTATGCTTCGATTAAGAATTTAAAAATTAAAGAAATTTTGCCTGATGTAACAAGACTGATAATAAATTATGTCTGGCCCGGTAATATTACTGAACTGAAAAATGTTGCCGAAAGAGCTGTGATTCTCAGCGATAACAGTATAATCACAAAAAGTCTTTTTCCCGCGAATATACAGGAAGTTGACCAGTACAGGGACCTTTTTTCAAACAACAATTATAAAGTAAATAAAAACAAAGCGATTCGTGATTTTGAAATTTCTTTTCTGAAGAAATATCTTAAATTATGCAAAGGAAATATCAGTGAAACGGCAAGAGTAATTAATTTTCATCAAATAAGTTTAAGACAGAAAATCGCCAAGCTTAAAATTAATCCGAAGGAATTCATACAAAAATAAAATATTAAAATGATTCAGAAACACGACAATAAAATAAAATTGCTCGAAACATTTGATAATACTTACCCGGGCAGAAATTATTTAATTACACATCAGACAAATGAATTTACTTCGGTATGTCCTAAAACCGGTCAGCCTGATTTCGGAACAATCGTAATATCTTACATAGCAAATAAAAAATGCGTTGAACTCAAATCATTAAAATATTACCTGCAGTCGTTCAGAAATGACGGAATATTTTATGAAAATGTTGTAAACAGAATTCTTGACGACCTCGTTTATATTTTAAAACCAAAATGGATGGAAGTTAAAGGGATTTTTACAACAAGGGGCGGAATTCATTCGACGGTTTTAGCTTCGAACGGCAAGAAACCATAGACGGGAATTGATTCAATTACCTGTTATAAAATTATCGCAAGCTGAAGCTTGCGGCTACAAGAGCAGGTACAAGAGCAGATACAAGAGCGGGTACAAGAACAGATACGAAATCATTTCTTTGAAATCTTCAATAAGCATTAATTTTTTACATTTTTTATAATTATAAAAAATAGTATTTTAGCCAATCCTCTTTGTATCATAAATCTTTAAATAATTCATTCTATGTTAGAGAAGTATAGGAATAAAATTGTTTCAGCCGAAGAAGCCGTAAAAGTTGTAAAATCAAATGACAGAGTCTACCTTCATGCAAACAGCGCCTACCCGGAAATATTAGTAAACGCTATGGTTGCCAGATATAAAGATCTTGATAATGTTAGAATTGCTCACCTCACAACTTTTCACAAGACTCCTTATACAGCACCTGAGATGGTGGGACATTTTATACACGAAGCACTTTTTTGCTCCGGAAATGTCCGCAAGGCAGTTAACGAAGGCCGCGCTGATTTTTTCCCTGTTTTTCTTTCAGAAATCGCTTATTTAATTGAACTCGGAAAACTTCCTGTTGACGTGTGTTTTTTGCAACTTTCGCCTCCTGACGAACATGGCTATTGTTCATACGGCGTCAGCAATGAATGTACAAAAACTGCTGCGGAGAATGCAAAAATTGTAATAGCGCAAATGAACCCAAAGATGCCGAGAGTTCTTGGTGATAATTTTATTCACGTAAGTAAACTTAAATATATCGTCGAAACCGATGTTGAACTGCTCGAAGTTCATATGGTCGATGCAAATGTGCCGGATGAAGAAAAATTAATTTATCAGAAAATAGCTGAAAATATTTCCTCTCTTATTGAGGATGAGGCTACATTGCAAATGGGCATTGGTGTTATACCCGATGCTGTACTGCCTTTTCTGAAAGAGAAGAAAAATCTCGGAATTCATACTGAAATGTTTTCCGACGGTCTGATTGAATTAATTGAACTCGGAGTTGTAAATGGTGAGAAAAAAACATTTCTTCCCAACAAAGTTGTATCTTCATTTGTAATCGGAACAAAAAAGGTTTTTGATTTTATAGATAATAATCCGCTCATCGAATTCCGTTCTTCAAAATTTGTTAATGACCCGTTCAATATTGCGAGAAACGATAAAATGGTATCGATAAATTCCGCAATTCAGGTAGATTTAAGCGGACAGGTTTGTTCGGATTCGATGGGTACAAGAATATTTTCCGGATTCGGCGGACAACTTGATTTCATAAGAGGAGCGATGAGAAGTAAAGGCGGTAAACCCATACTTGCATTTGCTTCTACAACGAAAAATGATACAATTTCAAAAATTGTTCCGACATTAACACCTGGTTCCGGTGTTGTAACAACAAGAGGAGATGTTCAATACATTATTACTGAATACGGAATCGCGGATTTATACGGAAAAACATTAAGACAGCGTACGAAACTCTTAATAGATATTGCTCATCCGAATTTCAGGGAGGAACTTGAAAAGAAAGCAAGAGAATTTAAGTGGCTGTGGTAGCTCTTAAGAGCGTCAAGTTATAAAGTTTGTAAAGTTATCAAGTTTATAAATTTAAAAGGTTAAAAAGTTATCAAGTTTATCAAGTTATCAAGTTTATCAAGTTATCAAGTTATCAAGTTATCAAGTTTATAAATTTAAAAGGTTTAAATCCCGTAGGGATTTAATATTTGTAGAAGTTGAATTAATGTAAACCCAACTCCGTAGGAGTTGAACAAGAATTGTAGATGATTCTGTGATATATGAATATTTATCTGAACTTATTTTACTTTTATGATACGTAACAAAAAATTAGCAATTGTTTTAGTCAGCGGCGGTATGGATAGTGCACTAACAGCCGCGATAGCCGCAAAAAAATACGAATTAGCTTTCCTGCACATTAACTACGGACAAAAAACCGAAAAACGAGAATTAAAAGCATTCAACGACATCGCAAATTATTACAACGTAAAAAAAACACTGGTAGCAGATATAAGCCATTTAAAAAAAATCGGCGGCTCGTCTCTGACTGATAATAAAATTAAAATCACAAAACCAAATCTTAACTCAAAAAAAATTCCAACAAGTTATGTCCCGTTCAGAAATGCGAATATTTTATCGATAGCAGTGAGCTGGGCGGAAGTTATTAAAGCTGAAAAAATATTTATCGGTGCCGTCGAAGAAGATTCCAGCGGTTATCCTGATTGTAGAAAAGTTTTTTTTGATGCTTATAATGTTATGATTAAATTCGGAACAAAAAATAATTTTAATATTAAAATCGAAACTCCTTTGATTAATCTTTCCAAAAAAGATATCGTTCTGAAATCTATCAGGATGAAATCTCCGTTACATTTAACCTGGTCTTGTTATAAAAGCAATGATTTTGCCTGCGGTGAATGCGATAGCTGTGCTCTCAGATTGCGGGGATTCGAGAGGGCAGGAAAAATAGACCCGATAAAATATAAAAAAATTATTAACTTGAGTTTATGAAAGATAATAAGAACCTCAGGCTTGTAAAAATAGCAACTGCTTTGATATTAGTAGGATTTGTTTTCTATATACTCAAGGAGCTTCAATCCATTCTGATACCTTTTTTTATGGCGCTTGTTATTTCTTTTCTTTTCGACCCTTTATATGAATGGTTCAAGAAGAAAAGATTTCCCTCGTGGGCTGCAATTATTGCGGTTGTGATAATTATTCTTATCATCTCAAATATTGCAAGTTTATTTGTCTTCACAAGCATAAATACTTTTACAAGCGAATTTCCGAAATATGCACAAAAATTCGAAAGTTTCGGGGTTTCCGCCACTAATACATTTAAATCTTTCGGAATATCTGATGATGAAATTAAAAATTATTTTAATATTTCACAATATCTGAGCGGTGAAAAACTTGCCGGAACGATTTCGGATATAATATCGAGCATCGCAGGAATCTTTACGAATTATATTCTTATTCTCATTTATGTAATATTTCTTTTAACTGAATTCGGAAGTATCCAGCGCAGAATTCTTACGGCATTCTCACGTGAAAAGTCAAGAAAAATACAGGATATTCTAAGTGATATTTTCATCGACCTGCGGAGATATATTGTGGGAAAAACCCTTATCAATCTTTCACACGCATTGCTCATAACAATTATATTTTTAATTTTCGGTCTTGACTTTGCTATCATCTGGGGCTTACTCACATTTTTCATGACTTATATTCCGAATATCGGAGCTTTAATTTCAATTGTACTCCCTTTTATTACTGCGCTCGCACAGTACGATAATCTTGTTGTCCCGATTGTTTTGTTATTAATAATGGGAACTGTTGCATATGTTGTAGGGGACATGGTCGAGCCGAAAGTTCTCGGTGATAAACTTAATCTCAGCCCAATCCTTCTGATATTTTCTTTGGTTTTCTGGGGATACATCTGGGGAATTGTCGGAATGCTTTTATCGGTTCCAATTATGAGTATGATTAAAATAATTCTCAGTAAATTTGAAAGCACCGAACCGCTTTCTATATTGATGTCTTATGATGTAAGTAATCCCCAAAAAAATGAAACTGCAATCATTAAAAATATTATATGAAAGAAAATCAAAATAAGAGTTTCCAGAATATAACGGCGGCATTATTCCTCGTCGGGTTTTCTTGTTATATACTGAAAGAGCTTCAGTCTATTCTCCTGCCTCTTTTTGTAGCGCTTATAATATCTTTCCTTTTCGAACCATTATATGAGTGGCTCAAAAAGAAAAAATTTCCATCGTGGGCTGCAATTCTGGCAGTAGTAATTGTAATCCTTATCGTTTCAAATATTGCAAGTGTATTTGTCTATACCAGCATAAATACTTTCACGACCGGAATTCCGAAATATATACAGAAAGTAGAAGGGCTTGGCGATAAAATCATATTTTTTCTTAATACTCTCGGAATTTCGAATGATAAGTTAAAAGAAACACTCGATTTTTCGAAATTCTTCAGCGGAGAAAAGGTAGCTGGGTTGCTCTCGGTTATAATCTCAGGCATCGCCGGAATTTTCACGAATTACGTTCTCATACTCATTTATATAATTTTTCTCTTAAGCGAATTCAGCAGTATTAAATTACGTATCCTCGCTGCATTTTCGAAAAGCGGGGCAAGAACCATTGCAGATACAATGAGCGATATTTTTATTGACCTCCGGAAATACATTGTAGGAAAAACACTTATTAATTTTTCGCACGCATTTATTTTAACAATAATATTTTTAATATTCGGACTTGATTTTGCAATTGTTTGGGGATTGCTGTTTTTCTTTTTAACATGGCTTCCGCAAATCGGTGCTTTTATTGCAACCATATTTCCTTTGTTAATCGCATTTGCGCAGTATGACAATATACTCACTCCGATTGTATTGATGATAATTATGGTAGCAGTTGGATATATAATGGGAAGTTTTATTGAGCCAAGGATTCTCGGCAATAAGCTAAATCTCAGTCCTCTACTTCTCATCTTCTCGCTTGTATTCTGGGGATGGATGTGGGGAATCGTAGGAATGCTTCTTTCAGTTCCTGTAATGAGTATGATAAAAATTATTCTCAGTAAGTTTGAAAGCACAAATCCTATTGCAATACTTATGTCTAATGAGGTCGTTTATTCTAAAACAAATAAGGAAGCGGAATTAAATTTTCCCGGAAAATAAATTTTCAACTAATAAATATAAATAAATAATAAAACATGACAAAAAATACTAAACTTCTGAGTTGGGTTGATGAAATGGCTAAAATGTGTCAGCCTGATTCTGTTCATTGGTGCGATGGTTCAAAAGAAGAAAACGATAAATTATTAAAGGTGTGCGTTGACAGCGGACAATTTGTACCGATTCCAAAACGACCGAATTCATACTGGGTTGTATCCGACCCGAAAGATGTTGCACGTGTTGAAGACAGAACTTTCATATGTTCTGAAAAAAAAGAAGATGCAGGTCATACAAATCACTGGATGGCTCCCAACGAAATGAAAAAAATATTGACAGGATGTTTCACAGGCTCTATGAAAGGAAGAACAATGTATGTGATTCCGTTTTCTATGGGTCCGCTCGGCTCAAATATATCTTACATTGGTGTTCAGTTAACCGATTCACCTTACGTGGTTTTGAATATGAGAATAATGACTCGTATGGGAAAAAAAGTTCTCGATTTGCTTGGTGAAGATAAACCATTTGTTCCGTGTCTGCATTCAGTCGGATATCCGCTCGCAGACGGAAAAAAAGATATCAACTGGCCCTGCAATACTGAAAAATATATTTGCCATTTCCCTGAAGAGCGTTCAATATGGTCTTATGGAAGCGGCTACGGCGGAAATGCTTTGCTCGGTAAAAAATGTTTTGCGCTTCGTATTGCTTCCGTGATTGCGCACGATGAAGGCTGGCTTGCGGAACATATGCTTATACTTGGAATCACTTCTCCCGCCGGTGATAAAAAATATATTGCCGCCGCATTTCCTTCACAATGCGGAAAGACAAATCTTGCAATGACTTCATCACCTTTGCCGGGATGGAAAGTCGAAACAATCGGCGATGATATTGCATGGATGAAATTCGGAACCGACGGAAGACTCTATGCTATCAATCCTGAATACGGATTTTTCGGCGTTGCACCCGGAACCTCGATGAAAACAAATCCGAATGCAATGTTAACACTTCATTCAAACTGCATTTTCACAAATGTTGCCTTCACTGATGACGGTGATGTCTGGTGGGAAGGAATAGATGGTGAAGTTCCGAAACATTTAATTGACTGGAATAAAAAAGACTGGACACCTGAAAGTGGAAGAGTTGCAGCACATTCTAATTCAAGATTCACGGCACCTGCAAGTCAATGTCCGGTAATAGACCCGGCGTGGGAAGACCCGAAAGGCGTGCCGATTTCTGCATTCTTATTCGGCGGACGCAGACCTCACGTCATTCCTCTTGTAAACGAAGCTTACGACTGGAACCACGGCGTCTATATGGGTTCATCCGCTTCATCCGAAACCACTTCAGCCGCCGCAGGAGCCGTTGGCAAGATTCGTCACGACCCGTTTGCAATGCTTCCGTTCTGCGGATATAATATGGGTGATTACTTCGGACACTGGATTCAAATCGGCAGAATGACTTTGGCGGAAAAACTTCCGAAAATATTTTATGTCAACTGGTTCAGAAAAGATGAAGACGGAAAATTTATGTGGCCCGGATATACCGATAACGTAAGAGTTTTAAAATGGGTAATCGAGCGCGTAAACGGCACTGGAAAATTTGTTGATACGCCAATCGGTCGTGTGCCTGCGGAAGGTGCAATAGAAGTTGACGGAATCGGAGTAACGCCTGAAACAATGAAAAAACTCTTTACAGTTAATAATGACGAATGGAAGGGTGAAGTCACCGAAATGCGAGAATATTACAAAATCTTCGGCGACCGTCTCCCAAAACAACTCTCCGCCGAACTGGATAAGATAGAAGCGAGACTGAAGAAGTAAATATTATTATTCGTTCCCGAAGAAACCTTCGGGATTGAGTTTATATATGCAATTTTTTAATAAATTTAGATCAGAAAAATATGGGAACTAATGAATATTATCTTAAAATATCTAGATTAACTATAGATAAATTGGGAGTAAAATTATATGATAAAGTTAGTGCAGTAGTAGCTGAACTTTTAGCTAATTCATATGATGCTGATGCGGAAAAAGTTACGATAAAAGTTCCACTATCTTGTGTCTTAGCAACAAAAAAAGATGGAAAAATTATAGATAAAGGTTACGTTATAGAAATAAAAGATGATGGACATGGAATGACGCCAATAGAAGCAAGTAATTTCTATTTAAAAGTAGGAAGGGATAGAAGAGAACATATTGAACAGGGTTCAAAATCTCGAGATAAAAAAAGACCAGTAATGGGTAGAAAAGGAATTGGTAAATTAGCTCCTTTTGGAATATGTAAAAAAATTGAAGTAATCTCGGCGGGTGGAAAAAAGACAAATAACGGATATTTGGTATCTCATTTTATCATGGATTATGACAATATAGTCGCTGATGATGAATCTGATGTACCACTAACTGTAGGATCTAAAGATGGAACATACTCGAATGAAAAAGGAACAACAATAAAATTATATGATTTTTTAAAAAAATTAGTGCCTGATAAAATTACTTTTCATAGGCAACTTGCTTCACGATTTGTATTTGCAAAACCTGATTTTGAAATATGGGTTGAAAATACAATTAACGACGAAAAAAATAAAGTAGAAAGAACAGAAGTTGCTATACGAGGTGAGACTAAAATTGATTTAAGCGAAAGGCCAATTACTACAGAAGAAGGAGAAAAGTTAGAAGTTAAAGGTTGGTTGGCAATGGCAAAAGTTTCATATAAGAATGAAGAAATGTCAGGTGTACGAATATATGCTAGAAACAAAATTGTAGCAACTACAAGAGATTTTGAACAACCTGCAGGTTTTACTGGAGAATTCACAATTAGATCATATTTGGTTGGTGAAGTATATGCTGATTGGCTCGATAATGATAATGGTGAAGACCTAATCAGATCTGATAGACAAGGAATATTATGGGATTCTGATTATGGAAGAGCGTTAAGAGAATGGGGAGCTAAGTTGATAAAAGAAATAGGTAAATTATCTACGGAACCTAGAAGACAAAATACGCGAGAGATTTTTTTGACAAAATCTAATTTTATAGAATTAGCTAATACAAAATTTAAAGATAAAGCAATTGTTGATACCGCTATTGATCTAGCAAAACAAATAGGTGGTTTTGCAGCCGAAGATGAATTAGAAAATAAGGATTATGTTGATGGATTAGCTCAAGTAATTTTAACTGTTGCACCTCATAAAGCATTAATAGAAGCATTTGAAGAGTTTAATATTGAACTTGGTGATGGTGAAATAACTTTAGCAAGTCTTAGTGATATATTTACAAAATCAAGAGTTGCGGAAATGGCATCATATAGTCAAATAGCATCAGAAAGAGTAAAAGCTCTTGAAAAATTAGAACACTTAATAAATGCGGATAAAATAAACGAAAATGAATTCCAAGAATTATTAGAAAAAGCACCTTGGATAATAGAACCAACATGGTCTGTTATTACAAAAAACGAAAGTTTGAGAACATTTAAAACAACATTTGAATCTTATTATAATAAGAAATATAATGAGACTATTGAATTGGCTATAGGGTATCAAACGAAAAGACCAGATTTTATATTAATTAGTTTAGGTCATACTTTACATATTGTTGAAATTAAACCAAAAGATCATATCTTTAATGATGACGATTTTAAAAGATTAATAAATTACTATTCTGCTTTTAATGATTTTTTTGTTAATCACGAAGAATTAACAAAAGAGTTCCCGAATAAATTTCTTATATCTGTTATTACAGATTCAATTAAACTAAAAGAACCTGCAAATAATGTTAGCTATAAAGCTTTACAAAAAGAAAATGTTCTTCGACAAATCACCTGGTTAAATTTACTTTTAAAGGCTAAGACAGCTCACAAAGAGTTTCTAAAAGTGAAGGAGAAAATTAACGAAAAGAAAAAGGGATCTTAATAAAAAAATTAAAGGTAGATTTCTAACAGACAGTTCAACGTCTAATAGAATGAAAAGGATAAAATCTTCAAAGACGAAATTAGAGAAAAAATTTTCAAAATTAATTCATTTATCTAATCTTAAATATCGCTCGCAACCTAAATTATTTGGTAAACCTGATTTCCGTATTTTAGAAAAAAAGGTTTTAATATTTTGTGATAGTTCGTTTTGGCATGGAAGAAGAAAAAGAGAGATTAATGGAATTGCATTTTCTAGAAATAAACAGTTATGGGTTGATAAATTGAAATATAATAAACGTAGAGGAAGTAAAGTAAATGAGTATTTAAGAAAAAAAGGTTGGATTGTTTTAAGGTTTTGGGATACTGATATTTATAAAAATTCTAATAAAATTATAAGAATATTAAAATCAATTTGATTTAATGAAAAAAAACAAAGAAAGTAAATTTACTGCAATAGATCTTTTTTGTGGAGCAGGTGGAGTAACTGTTGGATTAAAAAAAGCAGGTTTTAAAGTATTAGTTGGAGTTGAGATTGACAAAAAAATTGGTCAAACATTTAAAGTAAATCATCCTGATGTAAATTTAATTGAAGAAGATATAAGAAATTTAAATGGAAAATTTATACTGAAAAAAGCAAACATAAAGCATATAGATTTAGTGGTTGGTTGTCCTCCTTGTCAAGGTTTCTCAAAATTAACAGATAAATGGCATAGAGATGATGAAAGAAATAATCTAATTCTTGAAATGGCAAGAATCATTGAAGAAATAAATCCAACAGCATGTATGATGGAAAATGTCTTTGGTCTTGCACATAGAGGTAAATCGATGTTACAAGAATTCATCAATAGATTAACTAATATCGGATATAATATTAATTGGAAAATTGTTCAATTAGCAGATTTCGGAATTCCCCAGTCGAGGAGAAGAGTCGTATTATTTGCAACAAAAAAATTATTTGTTACATTTCCTAAGCAGAAATATTATGAAAATACAATTGAAAATAAAAACAAAAGGAAATGGAAAATTTTAAAGAATGTTTTTGATGATTCATTAAAATCTTATTCATTATCAAATATAATGAAAAAAGGTAGTCCAAAGAAATTTAATTGGCAAGTTCATAGTGATCTATTAGAAATCACAAAAAAACGTTTAGAAGCTTGTAGACCTGGTGGTTCAAGATATGATATTCCAGACAAACTTAAGCCTAAATGTCATAAAAATATTAAAGGATTTCAAAATGTTTATACTAGATTATCATGGTACGAAACTCCATCTACAATTACTAGTGGATTTATGAGACCTTGTATGGGAAGATTTGGTCATCCTTCAGAGAATAGAGCCTTGTCAGTAAGAGAAGCTGCATTAATTCAAACTTTCCCCAAAAAATATAAATTCGAGACTGATTCAGTAGGATTGGCTGGATTGATGATAGGAAATGCATTACCATGTGAATTTGCTAGGATAGCAGCAAATCGTATAAAAACTGCTTTAAAAAAAATATCTAAAAATAAATCGTTCCTAAAGACGGCGGGGGAGATTACCGCGACGAATTTGGGAACGATGAAGATGTTTTAATTTTAACTACGCTATATCGCAGGTCAGTTTTATCACATCACAATATTTTCCGATAGGGATATCGTTTTTAATATAACGGAAACGATAATAACGGATTTCAGGCGTTCCCGGATGTTGATTTTTACGGGTGTCTTCAAAAGGCGAACGCAAGTCCGTCCCGATTTTTACCCAATTTACATTATCATAACTTGATTCAATTATCACCCCATCCATCGGTCCTTTTACCCAATCAAATATTATCTGGTCGGGCAGGGTTGTTATATTAGTGATTTCAGGTATAGCACTATTATAATCGGGCTGGGTTTTTTGCGACCTGAACCCAAGCGCCTCAGCATCTGCTTCTTCAAAATTTGATGAATTTTCGATTTTTTGAAAAACTCTCAAAATATCGGTTTTAGCTTTTGAAAGTTCTTCACGCTTTAAAGCTGTGCTTTCTTTGGAAATCAGCCTGTCCGAGACTGCCTTATCTATCACGGTCGGAATGTTTGTATTGTGAGTGGTCAACTGCGTCATTGTAGCCGGGTCAATGGCGTATTTTGTTGCAAGCCCTGCGGTAAGTTTTTGGCAAGCATTGTCATAATAAGGAATTACTTTTGTATCCTGATCAGGATAACTAATTGCTTTCTTGTGATTCGAGCCCATTTTATTTTCCTCTTTTAAATTTTGAAAAAATGTTTTTTTAAGCTGTTTTCGAACTTTTATGAACTTCTAACGCTTTAAAATGAACTGATAAAGCTTCAATATGAACTGTTAATGCTTCATAATGAACTGATAATGATTTAATATGAACTCTTATTGACCCGAAATGAATTGATAAAATATCATTATGAATTCATTTTGCCTTATAATGATTTCATTTTGCTTTAAAATGAATTCGTTAGGATTCATATTGAATTCATAATGGATTAATATGAACTGATAATTAACCTTTAGCAGTTCATTACAGAGCTTCGCAATTTCATTTTTGTATAGCAGGAAATCATTTAAGATCGATAATATTTCCTGAAACAACTGTATGAAATCATTTTGAAATATCAAGGAACGATTTTACAATGTTTAGAACTGATATTGGTATTTCCTGAATCTGAATAAGTTTGTGCGGTAATGATAATTTATTAAATGAAAGGATTTATATGAATATTTGAGATATTTTTATTTATTTTCAGTATTTTAATAAATTATCCTGATTTTTTGTTAGATTCGATTAAAAATTAAATATAATAAAAACAATAGTCAAGAAATATTTTCATCCTATTTTGATATATTTATTTTCTCGTATTTCGGTAGATGAGATATAACGGAAGTAATGGTAAAATTGAAATTGCGTTCCAAAAGAGGACTTTTGGAACGAGGGATGAAAATTTGCATTCCAAAAGGGGACTTTTGGAACGAGGGGATTCCGATACGAATATTTTATTATTTTTTCTTAATTCCGGAAATAAATCAGATTATTAAAAGCCATCTCAAAAAATATGATTGACTTGAATAAAATATACAAAAAGATTAGTTTTATTTGAATTACACAAATATATTCGTTGTTGCAACATTCCACCATTTACAAGAAAGCTAATTAATTTCATAAATAGATTCATCGTTTCAGGTAATCGGATAAGTTAAAGAAGATTCGCTATATTATAAATTCAAACTATTTGTAATAAAATAAAAAGCTTTCATTATGAAAAACTCAAATCAAAAATTGTTTCTGCACGGAATTGGAAAGATTATTTTTACAGCATTTTTATTTATCTCGTTTTATGGAACAGGGGAATTATATTCTCAGGAAATATCTGCTCAGAAATTATTCGAACAATATGGAAATTCGATTGTGGTTATTAAATGTTACGACCAGAATGGAATTATAAAATCACAGGGCAGCGGAGTTATATTAGTCGATAAAGGTATTTTAGTTACCAACTTCCACGTTTTTGCAGGCTCGGATAAAATAGAAATCAGCCATAACGATACGGTTATAAGTTATTCGGATATTATTGGCATTAATATTGAAAAAGATATTCTGGTTTTAAAGATGGGTGAAACTAATTTCCCTAATCTCTCGGTAGGTAATTCATCAGGCATTAAAATCGGGGAAAAAGTTTACGCCATAGGCAGTCCGTTAGGTCTTGAAAATACAATGTCCGAAGGTATCGTCAGCGGTTTTAGAATTCTTGGAAAAAATAAAAGAAATTTTATACAGATAACCGCAAGTTTATCACCGGGAAGCAGCGGCGGTGCGGTTTTCAATTCTTCGGGTGAACTGATTGGTATAAGTACGGCAAAAATGTTAAAAGGCGAAAATTTAAATTTCGTAATTCCGATAAAAGAAGTTTTATCGGTTGCCGACAGCGGATTGTATGATAATCGTTCGATAGCGGCACTGAAGTTTTTTTATAAAGGCTTAAGCGCCTATGAAAACGGTGATGATATTGATGCGATTCATAATTATTCAAAATATCTGGAAATGTTTCCTCAGGATAGTAAGGCTTATAATTACAGGGGTCTTGTTTATCTTGAGAAAAAAGATATCCCTAATGCATTAAAAGATTTTCAAAAGGCAATCGAAATTGACAAAGATAATATAGCAGCTCTATGCAACAGGGGCGAGTGTTATTATCAGAAGGAAGAATATGGAAAGGCTTTGAGTGATTTTGCGAAAGTGATATCTATCGATACAACTTATCTTCACGCATATTTCGCAAGAGCATTGACGTATTCAAAATTGGAGGATTATAAAAAGTCTCTGAAAGATTATAACATTGTACTTAACCACGAGCCTGAATATGTTGCCGCATTAATTAACAGGAGATTTGTATATTTTTCTCTTAAAGATTACGAGAAAGCAATTAAAGACTGGAAAAAAGTATGCGTGCTTGAACCTGAATTGGAATTTTCATTACGGGATTATATTGCCGAAGCAAGATATTTGTACTGGAATAAATAAATTTTGTTATGTGTTTCAACGCCGTGCGTGTAACGATCAGTTAGAATTCCCAAAAGAAAGTTCGGGTACGAGGGAAAATGTCATATAAGCATATCAAATTATTATTATAAATAAAATCCGGACAAAACCGATACATTTATTTTATTTTTTTAAACACCTGTTTTTACAAATTTGCTTTTAATTCTTTCTAAATAAAATTAGTTTATGTAAATTTGTAATATGGATAATTTAATTAAGATATATTTAGATACTTCGGTTATAAATTTTTTATTTGCTGACGATGCTCCGGAATTAAAAAATATTACTATAGAATTATTTGATAATTATATTCAGACTAATAAATATAGTACATTTATTTCAGATTTTGTATTGTTTGAAATCGAAAAGACAAATAATATTGAAAAAAGAGAAAAGTTATTAAATGTAATTGAGAAATACAGAATAGAAATTATAAGTTCAAATTATCAGAATGAAATTATGGAACTTGCAAATAAATATATTGAAAATCGTGTCATACCTAAGAAAAGCGAAACGGATGCATATCATATAGCAGTTTGTGTATTAAACAATATTAATTATTTAGTAAGTTGGAACTATAAACATCTGGCAAATGTAAACAAAGAACAACAAATAAGAATGATTAATATTCAACAAAAATATTTAAATGAATTAAGAATTATAACCCCATTAGAATTATTAAGCTATGAATAATTATATTTCAAAAGCACAAATCGAAGTTTGGGACTGGAAAGAGAAAGCCTCAGAAGAATTATCAAAAATTGATTCGAAAGACTTAATTAAATTCGTTAAGGAAAAAGTTTCTGAAACCAAGAAGAAGATAACTGAAAATAAGAAATCAAATTTATATAAAAGTAATGATTCCATTAGCTTTGTTGCTGATAAGTAGAAGTAGTTTTATTAATTATAAAATACTCCATTTCTTTTAAATTTATTCAAGTCTGTACTGAAAACTTTTAGTTATTATATATTTTACAATTAAAATATATTAAATAATACAAATGAAATACGACATCGAAGCTTTGACCTGTCCGAACTGCGGTGCGCCGCTGGATGTAAAGCCGGGAGAGGAAATTACATTTTGCCTGTATTGCAATTCAAGCATTCATATCGGCAAACATGAGGAAACCGGAGAGCATCAGGAAACCGGTGAACATCAGGTAACTCACATTCAAATTCCACCCGAAGTAATAAGTGAAATCAAACAACTGGTCTTATCCGGAAATAAAGAAGAGGCGATTGAGAAATATCAAAAAGCCGCAAATGTCGGAAAGCCCGAAGCAGAAAAATTTGTTGATTTTTTATTAAGCAGGTTAACAAATGTTTTAATCCTGAACCGTCCGCTCGCCGTGAAAGGTTGTTTGTTTTGTTCGCTTTTTCTGCTAATTTTTATTGCAACAATTTATGCTTTGGTTTCAGGTGCGGCAAAGGATACACTCTTAAATACTATCTGCTGGGTGCTGGTGTTTGCTTCTGCGTTTAATCTTCTTGCTTTGAACCGCGCCATAATTACAACTATAAAATATTTGCCTGTTAAATGGACCAAAGCGACTATACTGAAATTTCAATTTATTAACCAAAAGAAAAAATTTAGTTTCTTTAAAGTTCTGCTCGACGTTAAGAAACCGGATGGTACGTCTTTTCATTCTGAAACAAATATAATGATTAAGACCGAAAATGCTGCAAAGCTTCAGGAGGGAAAAACTATCGATGTGAAATATCGTGGCAAAGAAAAAATTGAAATACTCGCATCGGTGAGTAATTTGTAAATGGGAAATTTTTGTAACAACGCCGGAAAGGCTGTTCGAAAACGATTAATCTGAGAAGAAGTGTGAAACAAAGACCTGGTATTTTGTCCGGATTCCAGTCCCGATAAAAAACATCGGGATCAAAAGCAAAAAGCGACTTTCGCTGGAATGACAAGAACCTTGGGAAGCATAATCACACAGCCTCTGGAGCGTTGTAACGAGAGGTTCGAAAATTTTCAGGAACAGAATAATCTTTACAAGGGTTATCAACAATTAAAAATATAATGAAATCAGTAAAATACATTTGTTTGTTTTTATTTATTTTTATCAATTCTCAGCTCAAAGCATCTGTCTCGGACAGCACTAAGATTGATAAAAGTAAAATATTCTCTTATGCATTAAATACCGATATTTCATCGGCACTTAAAATCATGGAAATTCCGGATACATCTCTATCTGAATATGAAAAGGGATTTAAAACAAATTTCGAAAACAGGTTCAAATATTCGTCAGACAAAAGCGATTATATAGATAACATTGAACCGAAGGCAAGACCATTGCTTGAAGTTTATCATAGTTACTGGCGAAAAGCTTTGCTTGATGTTAATAAAAATTACGATACTTTATTAACAATTTCTTTGATTGAGTTTTTAAAGAAAAATTATAAACCGGCAAGTTCATTAAATATATCATCACAAGATGAAGATATTAACAATATTTTGACCGCTTACATAACATCACTCGGTTATAAAACTACGGGTTTCGGAAAGACAGGCAGATTAATTGATTTATTAATATGGAAAAATCAAAATGATACTATTTATAATTTTAATATTTTCGGAGATACGATAAATGTAAATGTTACTTTTATGGATAATTTTATCACACTCGGTTGGGAAGAATATGCAACTCTCGGAATATATTACCCGGGCGGCTGGGCGGATGATAAGGGACTGTACTGTGTTAAGAAAGCATATGATTTGCAAAGTGAAACTTTTTTAATCAGCTATCTTGCACACGAGGGCACTCATTTTTCTGATTATAAAAAATTTGCGGGACTGCCGGGAAATGAGCTTGAATACCGGGCAAAATTAACCGAGTTAAGTCTTGCAAAAGAAACACTATACCAAACAATAGATTTTTTTATTAAAACTGCTGTAAAAGGAAGCGACAGTCCGCATGCAAATGCAGATTATGCCGTAATAAGTGATTTATCTGAAATGTTATTCAACGAAGAATTTGAAAGTGATTATTATAAATGGAAATCTGTTTCTACTGATTCAATCAATTCTGCCAGCCATAAACTTTTCGAAAAAAATACGAGTGAGCTTATAGAGAGATATAAGAAATAATTACAATTATTGCTGAGAGATATTAATATGGATTTAATTACTTTTCCAATATCCTTAATTTTAAAATAAAAAAATTGATGAAAAGTATCCTTGTAGAATCCGAAAAGCTCGAACTCATCGAAAGAATTAATAAACTGACAAAAGACACAATGCCATTTTGGGGTACGATGAGCGTCTCCCAAATGCTGGCACATTGTACTGTGAGCTTGCAACTTGCTTTCGGAGAAATAATTCCGGAGCTTAATGAAAAATTTTTGCAAATCGGCAGGCAGGTGAAGGATAGATTATTCGAATCTGAAATGTTCACTAAGAATGTTCCTACGACTAAAGAATTTCTTGTTGCTGACAATAAAGATTTTGAAAATAATAAATTCATTCTCATTGAATATATAAATAAATATTCTTTAACCGATATAAATGATACTAAAATGGCACCGCATCCGTACTTCGGTGATATGACAGTTAAAGAATGGGGAATGTTAATCTGGAAACACACAAATCATCATTTATCACAATTCGGAGTTTAATAAATTTATTAATAAAAAATATTATATATGAGTGAAGTTACATTACAGAATATTACAGTTCAGGAACTTAAAGTATCGATGAATCTTGTTAATGACAGGTTACATTTCATCGGAAAATCACGAAAAAACGAGCCTCTCAGCATAGATTACGTACCGCCGCAGGGAGATAATCTTGGTTACACATCATTAGAATTATTGCTTTTTAGTTTTGCATCATGTGTAAGTTCTACTGTTTTGCCCCTGCTCAGGAAAATGCAAAAAACAATTAATGGCTTTGAATCAACAGCGCGCGGAATCAGAAGAGAAACTCATCCTACTTCTTTTGAAAAAATTAATCTCGAATTAATTTTGAAATCACCTGATACCGTTGAAGCTGAATTCGAAAAATTATTAAAATTAGCAGAAGAAAAATATTGTCCCGTGTGGGATATGATTAAGAATAATACTGAAGTATCTGTAGATTATAAAATAATATCCTGAAGTTAAGATTAAAATTTTTAATCTGATTATTTTCTTAATTAAAATTTTGTTAATTTAATATAAGTTAGTTAAATAAATAACTAAATTATGAAAAATATTATAGTACTAATTTGCTTATTTCTATTTTACGCCACTTCATTTTCCCAGTCTCCGCAAGTCACAGTATCATTCAGGCTCGAAGAATTAATGTCTCACGGGGATACTTGTGCGAGTGTTTATACAATTAAACAAAAGCAATGCGAATTTCCGAGGAATCCTGTTAAACAGGCACATGACACATCGTCAATAGACTGGAATAATATTCCGGATAGTTTATTTCAAAGAATCAAATGTGATGAATATAATTCAGTAACTAAAAAATCTTATGTCATTGAATATATTTTTGACAGAATAGAATATGCATTTGAGAAAATTTATACATTTACAATCAGCCGTATAAAATGCGGAAAATCCGAAACTATGGAAATAAAATTTCCGGTTAAAATAAGATCATTTTTCACAACAATTAATTTAGGCAAAATATATTTTGTCCCTGGAAAATATGATATTTCAGAGAAGCTGGAATACTCACTGACGAAAAATGATTTTTTACAGATTACCTTGCCGGAAAATTCTTTACCTGATTATTAAGCAACTTTTTTAATATAAAATTTGATATAATATTATAAAATAAATAGTAACTATGAAAAGTTTATTTAATGAAAATGATAATCAGGAAATTATCAAGCGTGTTGATAATTTAACTCCCGGTAAAAATCCGGAATGGGGCAAAATGAAAGTCGCTCAAATGTTGCACCATTGCTCATTAACACTCGAATCGTGTTTTGGCGAAATAAAGCCAAAAAGAGTATTAATCGGAATTCTATTTGGTAATATGATAAAGAAGAAAATTATGAAGGAAGGACCTTTCGGTAAAAATTCACCAACTTCGAAAGAATTTTTAGTTAAAGATGATAAAAATTTTGAAGAAGAAAAATCGAAATTGATATCATATATAAAAAAATTTATTGAATCAGGAAAAGCAGGTGTTACCAAAGATACTCACCCGTTTTTTGGTTATATGACTGTTGATGAATGGGATATTCTTATTTGGAAGCACCTTGACCATCATTTAAGGCAATTCGGAGTGTAAAACTATTTATATTTATTAACGGGATGCTGTGCTGCCACAACATCCCGATAGAAAATTTAATTTATTTTATAATAACCATTCGTTTAACATCAGAAAAACTTCCCGATGTAAGTTTATAAAAATAAACTCCGCTTGAAAGATTTGAAGCATCGAAGCTGTACGAATAACTTCCGGCATTTAAATCCTTATTAACAATTGTCGATTTTTCTTTTCCGAGAATATCATATACTTTTAATGTTACAAATTCCGATTTTGTAATATTGAAACTGATTTTTGTCATAGGGTTAAACGGATTGGGATAATTCTGATTCAAAATATATTTTGATGCGATTGTATTATTTTGTTTAATTCCTGTTATATTATTCTGCCAGTTAAACCTGAAAGCCCTGTAACTCGTTTCACCCGGGGGGAGTGAAAGTTCATAAACTACACTACCTTCATCTGTTATTTCTGTCAGAGTTGTGTTAGAAGAACCCCAGCCGATAAAGAAATCTCCATTTGAAAGTTTTTGTACGCTTCCCATTGCTGAGCTATAAATATCCGGAACGTGTCTATAATGCCATGAAAGGGTTGCCGTTTTATTATTCTCATCCAATAAATATTCAACTGCCCGGGAAAAAGAAGGTGTATGGTAATTTCCATTATCGAATAAAGAAATATGAGTTTCGTCTACCCGACGGACATGATGCTGATGGGAAAATCCGATTGAATCGTTAATAAAAGTAAACTGATTATTTTTTCCTCCGAGTCTCCAGATTATGTCACCCGTTGTTGAATTAATTTTCGTTATTTCATCCAAGTGCCGGCAGGAAATCATTATATTTCCGTCATAATCAATTTCTATAGCATTGCCGTGCACATAATCTATATTTGCCGCATATAAGTTTTCATGAGTTGCATCAATTATAAGATAATGGTCCCAGCTTCTCCATTGAAATACAACTTGTTTTTCAGCGTTGATTTTTTGAACTATTAATCCGGTCACAGTCGCATTCGGATTTCCGCCGGTTATTATTTTGCTCATATCTACAAATTCCGGGTCATAGCTAAGCAGCCAGGCTGAACTATCAGACATTACCCTTACCTCATGAAAATCTGTTGTATACCCGTTACCACACGCAAAGCTATCCACAATATTATAGTTATTATCAAGACCTAAATACTTTTGATGAATTTCATCATAATAAGTTAATAAATGATCATTTTGTTCCTTAAAATCGAAACCGTTTCCTGTTAAATAACGGGAAAACACAGGTGTGCCGTCATTATTAAGTATCATCAGATAATTTGCAACCGTTGGATTATTCGAAAAATTTGATATGAAAATATAACCGGTTGCTGTCGGACCGTTATCCCAAATTGTAAAATGAGGCAAAGAATCTATGGAATATTTATAAGGATTAATATTATTAACTGAGTTTCTATCCGTAATTTCCGGAATTTTCATTTCGTTTTGTAAATAATCTATTTGCTTAGCTTTAACGTATCTGATAAAAAAGGAAAAAGAATCGGAATTGTTATACCCGGAAACGGTAACTTTTTCTCCAAATTCGAACCGGGCATCCGGTTTGAATATTAATTTAAAGCTATTTTCAGCGAAATATATTTTACCCGTATGTTGTCCGCTATTTGAACCTGTCACGGTTAAAATTAATGAGCTGATTTTTGTTGAAGGAATTTGTTTTGAATATCCAATAATAATATTTGTTTCTTCGGAATTATATTTTGAATCGGGTAGAGGGGAGATATATATTACCGAATTTGCAATTACAATTTGTTGCAGGAAAATATTCAAAAAAATAACGATCATAAAACATGTAAATCTAAAATTCATGGTTCGTAAATTAAATTTAAAAAATATTTATAATCAAATTTTCGTTAAAACATCGGCTGTATTTAACATCACTTAAAGACCGAAACTTAAAATTTTATGTAAAATATAAATAACGATTTATTAAAACATTTCAGACAGGTAAAATATTGTAACAAATTATGTCAGAAATTATTTCAAATTTATTTTTAATTGTGTATTTTGAGAAATGCATAATTTAAAAGTTAAAAATATGTTAATTGCAAATATAAATAAAATCAAATTTAATCCGGGTTAAAGATACAATAATTCTTATAAAATAATATATTGAGACTTAAAATATGTTAATTTTAAAATATTATGCCGTTAATATACAATATTAAGTACTGTTGATATTTGAGAAAAAATGTATTATATTATAATAACATTAATCGAAAGGAGCTTTAGTATATGAAAAAGATTATGTTAATTTTTGTGCTCACATTTATACCTCTACTCTTTCTACATTCACAGGATAAAAAGGAAAAAAGTCCAATAACAATAATTCAGAAAGAAATCGTTTGCCCTGATTGCCAGGGATTCGGTTGGATTTATTGTCCTAATTCAACTATCTTTCAAATCAGAAAAAATTCTCCTTTAGCAATTTATGGAGGTCCTTCTGATAATTATCAGTCTAATGCAGGAACCAGAACATTGAAAATGATTTGTCCTTATTGCGGCGGGCGTAAAACCGTGTTTATTGAATATGAAGTTCAAAAATAGTTAACTTGTTTCGTTATATATTATTTTATAATGTTTCATTTTAATTATTTTAATGAATTGTTTGCTGATTAAAGGTGATGAATCCTCTTTTCAATTCGGTTAAAATAAAAAGTTTTTATAGTTCATACAAAAACTCTGTTGGTTCTTAGTATCATAACGGATTTATTAATTTTTCAGATTCAATAATTTAAAATTCATTCCTATCCCGGAACCGTTTCTTTTTGAGAAATATTTTCTCAAATTCAAACTAATTCGTAAACTAACCACTTGATTTTATTGTAAAATAACCGAAAATATCGGGAACGGTAATTGCAATCCAAAATTAACTTCTCAAAATAAAAAAATGGAGGATATATGAAAAAGTTTTTACTCTATTTACCAATCTTAGTAGCAATATTTCTGATAGCAGGCTGCAATTACCAGAATCCCGTGGTTATGTCGGATTGCGAATACTTAGACAATCCGGGTTTAGGACCGAATGATCCGTACATAGTGAATATGATTACGTCCGGTAATACTGCAATCGGAATATTAAAAGTCTGGAAGGACAGAGATTTTATGCACTGTGAATTTACAGCTAAATCCAATTATTCTTTTGGCAACATTCATCTTCATATTACTCCAGATAAAAGTAAAATTCCTATGTCAGGAGGTTGTCCTGATCTGGATAAATTCAGATATACAATACATAACTTACCGGCTAATACGAAAAGTTATGCCTTTAGCTATCCGATTATAAAATATCCCGTAGCTTATAATTACTATTATATAACAGCAGAAATTGATTTCGAAAATTCCGTAGACCATCCGGATTGCAATTATGCATGGGCGGCCGGGTTATCGTTTACTACATGCAGTGATTTCGCAAAATATTTTACTTTTAAAATAAACGGCTAAAATTAAATCCGTAAAACTACCCGGGAAAAACGGATAAATATATTACATTGTATTTTGCATGTTTTATCCTAAATAAGCATAAAAGTGAATGTTGTAAGAAAATTTTAATCGCAACATTATCACCGGATTATTTTTTTAATAAATCAACATAAGTATAATAACGCTCCAATATAATTTTGGAAAATATCTCATATATTTTAAATACATGAGATATTTTTTTATTGCTATTATCAAATTAAAACCATTCATAAAAAATATTATTTTAGAATGATGTTAACTTTTGCGGGTGATTATAGTAACGTATCTGAATTAAGCAATAAAAACTTTACAAATAATAATATTTCTTAAAATAATATATTTTAGTAAATTGTTTTAATTATTTAATAATTAAAATTTCTCAATTGAGAATTCTCATAAAAGAAGTTCAGGGAAGAAAAGAGTTTAATGCTTTTATTAAATTTCCTTTTCAACTTTATAAAAAAAATCAACAGTGGGTTCCGCCTTTATTATTTGATGAGAAACAAGTTCTGAATCCGGATAAAAATCCTGCTTCGGAATATTGTCTTTCAAAATTATGGCTTGCTTACAAGGATAACAAAGTTGTCGGAAGAATTGCCGGGATAATAAATAAAAAGTATATTGAAATCTGGAAAAAGAAAGCTGTCAGATTCGGCTGGTTTGATTTTATTGATGATGAAGAAGTTTCAAAGGCGCTTATTGATGAAGTGATAAAATGGGCTTCAAAAGAGGGTTTAGAATTTATTCACGGACCCCTGGGGTTTACAGATCTCGATTATGAAGGAATGTTAATCGAAGGATTCAATGAAACGAGTACGATGGCTACGATTTACAATTATGAATATTATCCGCGGCACATGGAGAAAATGGGATTTGAAAAGGAAGTCGACTGGGTGGAATACAAAATAATGGTTCCGGATAAAATTCCCGAGAAAGCCGACCGCATAGCTTCTATTATAAAAGAAAGATCTAAAATCAAAGTATTAGAAGCGAAAAAAGCAAAAGATTTTTTACCGTATGGAAAGGATTTATTTCAACTCATTAATAATTCTTACAAAGATTTATTTGGTTTCGTCCCCTTATCCGAAAAGCAAATAGATAAATACATTAAGCAATATTTTGGTTTTATTGTCCCTGATTATGTAAAATTACTTATTGATAGTCAGGATAAAGTTGCAGGTTTTGTGATAGGAATGCCATCATTGACCGGAGCATTGCAAAAATGCAAAGGACGACTTTTTCCTTTCGGAATATTTTACTTATTAAAGGCGATAAAATTTAACAAGTATGTTGATTTGTATCTTGGTGCTATCAGACCTGATTTACAGGGCAGGGGAGCCGATGCATTGTTAATGACAGAATTGACCAGATCTTGCATAGATCATAAAATTATTTCCGCTGAATCCAATATAGAACTCGAATCAAATTTATCTGTCCGTGGTCACTGGAAGTATTTTACATCATACCAGCATAAGCGGAGAAGATGTTTCTTTAAAAAAATATAGACCATTCACTTCTTTTCCAGAAACGCAAAAGTTGAAAATATTTTGTTAAATTCAACTTCATATTTCGGAAAATTCTTCTGGGGACAGGTTATGATAAGGGAATAAAATATTTTATTGTAGATAAACTGGTATTGATAAGAAATAAATTTTGCAGAAAACCCTTCAAAATCACTTGCGTATTTGACAAAGAAATAATATGCATCAACAAAATCGATTATATTTTTTCCATATTGCAAAACTTCATAATAAGTATACCTGTGAGCATAGGTTTTTTCAATTCGTTTTTTGAGAGTATCAATCGGCATGTAATATATGGAAACAGAATCTGAAATATTTAGTTTTTGTGCCTGAACGTATAAATTTAAATAAATCCCGCTAGATGCTTCGAAAACTATATTTTTTTTACCGTGAACGACTTCCCAGTCATCCGGAATTGTTATCTTAAAATTGTATATTTCATTTTTGTATTCTTTCTGGGAATATGCCTGCGCAGCAAATAATATAAAAATGATTGATAAAATTAATTTCATAATAGAACGCTGAATATGATAATTATTTACGGAGATAATCTTTCTATTATCCATTCCGTATCTCCTTTTCTGTATCTTACACGGTCGTGAAGCCTGTTTGCTCTTCCCTGCCAGAATTCAAAAACATCAGGTTTCAATATGTATCCTCCCCAGTATGGCGGCAAAGGTACATCATTGCTGTGGAATTTAAATAAATATTTTATAAATTTTTTAATTATTACGAATCTGCTTTCTATAACTGTGCTTTGAGCTGATGCCCAGGCTCCAACTCTGCTTTTAAATGGCCTTGTCTTAAAATATTTTTCGGATTCTTCTTTTGAAATTTTTTCTACTTTCCCTTCCAGTCTTACCTGCCTTTCAAGTTCAGCCCAGTAAAACAAAATTGAAGCATTATTATTTTCATCAAGTTCCTTTCCTTTTCTACCCTCATAATTTGTATAAAAAACAAATCCAATTTCATCAAATCCTTTTAATAAAAGAGCTCTGACGGAAGGCTTTCCTTCTTTTGATGCCGTAGCCAGTATCATTGCATTTGGCTCATATAATTGCGAATTAATCGCTTCTTCAAACCAAATTGAAAATTGTTCGAATGGGTTTAATTCAACATCTTTCTGGTCAAGAGATTTATATTTATAATTTCGCCTTAAGTTTTGTAAAATTTTTTTATCAATCATAATTTAAAAATAAATAGCAGGAAATTAACTCTAAAGTCAAAAACAGAAATACTATTTAATACAAATCCGATTAAGAGGTAATTAAAATTAATCTGTTAAGCCGGCTCCGAACTTATATTCTTCCGATATGCTTACCGGAAGTTTTCCTTTAAATTGAATTTCTCCGAACATAGCCTTAATCGCTGCATTTATAGACGGCTCGCTGTCACCATAAGCACAAATGTAAGCGTCAACATCTTTAAAACCCTGAATCAGGTAAGGATTACCGAAAGATATGACTATAAGTTGTTTGCCGTTTTGAATAAGACTATTTATTAAACTTAATTGCGATGCAGGAAGACCTACAGTACCCGTTTTTATTTTCACTTTTGCAAAAACAGGGATTACAACATACGTAAAATCGTTTGCCTTTTTTAATATTTCTTCAGTGTTATTAACGTCGCCAATTATGTCATAAGAAAATATATCCGTGAAATGATTTGAACTTTTCTCTTTAAATTTATTTATAAAATAATCAGAATTCGCTACGTCGCTTCCGTTATTTAAAGATACAATCAAACAATTTTCTTTTCTCCTGATCATTCTTCTTCCGAACGGAACATTTCCGTTCATATCTTTAACTTTAGTAATAGAAGCATCCGCAATTTTTTGTGAAAGTGATTTTGAATCTTCGGAATTTACAATTGAGCTTACGGCATTTTCATCTACATATTTTTTTTCATTCAAGCCAAGCCGGTTTTTTGCTTCAAGAATTTTCTTTGCAGAAGCTGTTATTCTTTCTTCGCTAATCTCATTTTTTAAAACTGCATTTTCAATCGCATCGATTGACGCAGTTTCATTCTGAGGCATCAGAATTAAATCTATGCCTGCTTTCACGCACATCACAGCCACTTCTTTTACGGAATAGTGTTTTGTAATTCCTGCCATATTCAAAGCATCAGTGACTTTTAATCCGTTAAAACCGAGTTCGCCGGATAAAATATCATTTACTATTTTCGGAGATAGTGACGCAGGCAAGTTTGATTTATCATCTATAGCGGGTATAGAAACGTGTGCTATCATAATTGATTCCACTCCTGCATCTATTGCATTTTTAAACGGAACAAGTTCTAAATTCCTGAGCCGCTCCATATTTATATTTAAAACCGGAAGGTCGTTATGAGAATCAATTTCTGTGTCACCGTGTCCGGGGAAATGTTTCGCAGTTGCAATTATGCCGTTATCCTGCATACCTTTTATCATACTGATACCTAAATATGAAACGAGTGCCGGGTCTTCGCCGAATGAGCGGACATTAATAATTGGATTGAGCGGGTTGTTATTTACATCCATAACAGGAGCATAATTCTGATTAACTCCGATTGCTTTGCATTCGATAGCGATTCTTCTTCCCATTTGATATGCAAGGGATGAATCGCGAGAAGCACCCAAAGCCATATTGCTCGGAAATATCGAACCGTCATCGAGTCTCATTCCCGTTCCCCGCTCACAATCCTGTGATATCAAAAGGGGAGTGACCGCGAGCTCCTGCAATCTGTTTGTAAGATGTGCCTGCTGGAGAGCATTCCCTTTAAAAAAAATTATTCCGCCGATTTTTTCATTTACGATGAGATTATTTAGTCTCCTGAATTCCGTAGAATTTTCTTCAAGTGCATATCCGTCCGAATAAGAAACAATCATCTGTGCAATCTTTTCCCGCAGAGTCATTGACCTCAATTTATTTTCTACCCAATTCGAGACGCCGTCATCGGAGGAAAAATTTAATAATAAAACGAATAACGGAAGTAAAAGAAATAATCTTTTCATAAAATTATTTTAATATATATTATCAGTAACCAATTTATTAATAATTTTAAACGCTTGCGAAATATAACGCCGTATGTTTCAACTGGATTAGCTTCGCTGAACACAAAACGTTTCCAGCTTTCGCTGGAATTACAAATTTCTTACTTTATTAATAAATCGAAATTCTTAATCTTTTTTCTGCAAATCTTTTTCCATCAATGCATTCTTGTTGTCAAAATATTTCAGCATTTCCATAGGCAAAGGAATAATTAATGTTGAAGTTTTTTCAACAGCAATTTCAGTCATGACCTGTAAATATCTCAATTGCATCGCATAGGAATTGCTGCCGAGAATATTTGCTGCTTCGGAAAGTTTTGTAGCCGACTGGAATTCACCTTCGGAATTAATTATCTTTGCGCGTTTATCTCTTTCAGCTTCAGCCTGTCTTGACATTGCTCTTATCATTTCCTGCGGCAGGTCAACATTTTTCAATTCGACGTTCATAACTTTAACGCCCCAAGGTTCTGTTTCTGCATCGATAAGTTCTTTCAGTTTTGCATTTATAATGTCGCGATGGGAAAGCAGTTCATCCATTTCACTTTGTCCGAGCACACTTCTCAGAGTTGTCTGCGAAACAAGTGATGATGCATATAAAAAGTCTTCAACCTGTATTATCGCTCTTTGAGGTTCAATAACCCTTAAATACACTACCGCATTGACTTTAACG
>Ga0182011_10000021_pt1 | contig 123928 bp, 122 predicted proteins | sample 711E1DmetaG_FD_120481 | JGI IMG/M metagenome (GOLD analysis project Ga0182011, IMG submission 120481) | Permafrost microbial communities from Stordalen Mire, Sweden - 711E1D metaG | ecosystem: Environmental > Terrestrial > Soil > Wetlands > Permafrost | place: Sweden: Stordalen | collected...
AAGGAGGAGGAACAGGACGGCGTGGCGCTTCATGGCATCGGGCGGCTGTCAGACCAATAAGCGAAGAATCGGTCAGTTTTGCAAGACGAACATGCGCCTCACCAGCGGAGAACCGCCCCTTCCACGGCCAGCCCCGGGCCCATCGCAATCATGACGCCGAGATCCCCCTTCTTCGGCCGGGAGTGCTTCAGGGTTTCATCCAGGACGAAGAGAACGGTGGGAGAGGACATGTTCCCGAAATTCCTGAGCACGCACCTGCTGTGCGTGAGCTGATCCTCCGAAAGGCCGAGTTCGTCCCTGATGCTGTCTATGACCTTCCTCCCTCCGGAATGGATGATCCAGTGATCGACATCTTCCCGCCGAAGTCCGCTCTCGAGGAGGAGTGAGTCCGTCAGCCGGCCGACGAGCGCGCCCGCCGCATCGCGTATGTCCTTTGAGAGGACGATCCTGAGCTTCCCCTGCCGGGTCTGAAACCCGACCGTGTGGAGGAAGGCAGGCTCCAGGAGCGTGTCAAATGCCACGATCTCCGGCCCTTTCCCATCTCCGTCATTGGCGACGATGACCGCGGCGGCACCGTCGGCGCAAATGGCGTTCCCGACGACGGTCTCGACTGACTCATCGATGTAGTAGCAGGCCGAGCATATTTCCACGGTCACCAGAAGTGCCTTCCGCTTCGGGTAGGCCATCACGTAGTCGTAGGCCCGCTGCAGTCCCGGCATCGCTCCCGCACACCCCATCCCCACCAGGTCCGCACGCTGCAGGTTCGTGCGGAGACCGAGGTCCCTGATGAGGATCGCGGAGAGACCGGGGCAGAGATACCCGGTACACGTGACCGCCACGATGAAATCGACGTCGCCGGGGACCGCTCCTGCGTCCTCAAGGCACCTGAGGACCGCCTCGCCGGCGAGCGGGGCCGCATGCTCTTCGAACCGGGCGTGGAGGTCGTCCGCCGATTCGTCCGGTACGAATGTTTCTTTGTCAAACGTGAAGTGCCTGTATTCGATGTCGCTGTTCATGAAGATCTGCTCGATCCGCGAGTTGCGGTACAGCGGAACGTACTTCCGGGAGAGATCGTAAATTTCACGCTGGGAATAGCGGGTCGGGGGGTTTGCTCTGCCGATGCCGATGATACGCGGTTGCGGGGGCATGAAGTCTCCCACTTTTGGATGGATGCCGGGTTCCCCGTGCGCCGGCACAGGGACCACTCAATCAACACACGGGGGGGGGAAACAATTCCCTGCTCCCGATCAGGCAGGTTGAGGCCGCGGGGAATAGAGCTCGAGGAATCTCGTGAGGTGCTCGAATATGGGGGCGGCTTCCGTGAACTGCATCAGTTCCATGCGGATCCGTGAAACATGCGGCAGCCCTCTCAGAAAACCCGCATAGTGCTTCCTGAGCTCGATGACGCCGGCACGTTCTCCCTTATGCTCCACGGAGAGGCGGAGGTGGTCGCGGAGGAGATCGAGGCGTTCTTCAATCGACGCGTCCGGAAGCAGCTCGCCCGTTGCCATATAGTGTTTCGCCTGGCGGAATATCCAGGGGTTGAGGACGGCGCCGCGGCCGATCATGACCGCATCACACCCCGTCGCGTCGAAGACCTCACGGACGTTCTCCGCCGTCATGATGTCGCCGTTCACTATGACGGGCATCCTGACGGCGTCCTTGATTTTCGGGATCCAGCTGTAGTCCACCGAACCTTTATGCCCCTGGTCGCGCGTCCTGCAGTGCACGGTAAGTGCCGCGATCCCGGCGTTCTCGCACATCCTGGCCACATCGACGATGCGGATGCTCGACGGGTCCCACCCAAGGCGGGTCTTGAGCGTGACCGGCACCTTCACGGCGTTGACGACGCTCGAGGCGATCCTCTCCATTTTCGGGAGGTCGCGAAGGAGCCCCGCGCCTGCTCCTCTCATGGCGACGTCGCGCACCCAGCAGCCGCAGTTGATGTCGATAAGATCCGGGGCGAGGCTTTCGGCAAGATGCGCCGCACCTTCCATCGCCGCGATATCGCCGCCGTAGATCTGTATGCCGACGGGGCGTTCCTCCTCACGGAAGAACATTTTTTGTTGCGTCTTCCGGGAACCGCGGACGAGCCCGTCCGAATTCACAAACTCCGTGTAGACGATGTCCGCCCCCATCCGTTTGCAGATCGAGCGGAACGGGAAATCCGTGACGTCCTCCATGGGAGCGAGGAGTATTCCCTCCTGCAAGTCTATGTCGCCGATTCTCATACGTGGAAGATACTCAAATCGCACCGCAGATTCAACGCACGCTACGGAGGCTCGCCGTTCCGCCATTTTGAGACGATCCGGTCCCAGATCCTCTGATACACTGCCAGCCGATAGAGGAAATAATCCTCGACCGTCAGTCCTTCGCCCGATCTGATCACGCGTTTGAAAACAAATGTATTGTCCCCCTCATTTCCCGAGAGGTCGTAGTACCAGATCTGGGTGTCACGGTCATTGCGCATCTGTGCGGGGGGACCCAGGACGCAATAGAGCATCCCCCGGTCGGTCCTCCACCCCTCCTGTTCAATCGTGAAGAGCCTGTTCGCCTCCGCCACCCTCCCGTAGTACTTTTTGATGAGGGCGGAGGCCCGCACGGGATCCCGCCCGAACCTAAGCCACAACTCTTCGAACCTCTTCCGCCGCTCCTCCGGTCCTGCGGCGCCCCTGAGCACCGACATCTCTTGACTCGTGGCAATGTACGCAACGGGCTCGACGAGCTCGCTTAATGTGACCGGGCGGGGGAACCCGGGGCCTTTGATGCAATAATACCGGGCGGCGGAGAGTACGGTGTCCGGCCCGCCCGGAATTTGCGTCGCGGCCCTGACATCGATCCTGTACATCCCCTGGCGCAAAGGGGGGATCCGGAATTCCAGCGTTGCGTCCCTCTGCGCCGGGCGCACAGACCGTTCGGCATAATACGCGGTGTCCGGACTCTCAAAGTCTCCCAGCCTGTGGACGAGGGAGATCGGGATGATGGAATAATAGAACGGAGCGACCGCAATACTTGTGTCGGTCGGGAATCTGAGGAAGCGCATTTCAATGCGGGAGTCCGACGAGGCCGGGAAGTTGTATGCTGTAACGGTGCACTCGGTCGAATCGGTCCGCGCGGGGATGAAAAAAGAGATCTGGGGATGGGACGCACCGTCCCTTCCGGTGGCGATGAGCGAGATCCGTCCGATGGCGGGACGCACATCGGCCGGATCAAACACCGCCACGTACTGCGCTCTGGACGCCTTCCGGCCGTTGATCAGGTCTTCCAGTGTGACATCGACACGGTACCAACCGGGGGGTGCTTCGACACGCTTGCGGATCACAACCGGCTCGAACGATTGCGTGGCCTCGTATCCTTCGGCAAACGTCGTCTCCGCCCACGACGCCTCCCGCACGAGCTGTCCCCCGTACCTGTCGATCAACCGGGCAGTGATCTCATAGCGGGAACGGAACCCTTCGGCGGCTTTTTCGAATATAAGAGAGGGGAACGGAATGCTCAGGAACAGGTCGATCCCTGAGAGGGAATCCCCGTGAGCCTGGTCGATTTCCATTTCGAAACCCGGAGCTCCCGGCTGGTTGGAGGAGGATTTCCACACATCGACCGAATCGACCCCATGAGCGCCGGAGCATCCGGTGCACAGAAGGGGAATGATCACGGGGAAGAGCACAGCCATCAGGGATAGAGCGCGCGGCACTTTTTTCCTCTCCCTTATCTTTCCGTCATGTGCGGCCCAGGTGCTTCAGGATCCGCGTAAAGCCGGCGAAGTTGTACTTCAACAGAAGGAAAAGCCTGTACGGAACCAGCGGGCCGAGCGAAGGGATCGTGCCGAGAGCATTTTCCAGATGAGGGATGTCGAGGAAATCCCCTTTCTGGGCGACGATGACGCTCTGGGGAGTGATCCCGAGAGCGGGAATCCCCGTCCACGCATGCGCCACCGCAAATCCGGTGTCACCGAGGAGAGTCAGCAGGTCCCTGCCATAGTTCCGGTACGTGAGCGTGTGCCCTCCGCCGCCGTGATACTCCGGCTCCATCAGGTGTATGTCTTCGCCTCCGGTGGTGTCAACGCGGCGGACCGTGACCGGTTGTGTGTGCGTGTAGGGAACGGTGAGTATGAGTTTCCCGCCGGGCTTGAGCGTGCGGAAGATCTCCCTGTATCCCGCCGCGTCGTCCCGGACATGTTCGAAAACGTCCGAAGCGATGACGACGTCGAACATACGGTCGGCGAAGTGGAGGTCCTGAAAATCCGCGAAGCGGCGGGGGTGTCTTCCCCCGTCGATCATCGCGGGATCGTACTCCGTCGCGTAGTATTCGAACTTGTCATCGAGCATCACGGGGTAGGACCCACGCGCGCTCGACTCGAGTACCGTCACCCCAGGGGTCCGCGGCCAGCCGTGGAGAGGGACACCCTCGTTCCCTGTGAACTTCCCGAGCCAGTAGATGACCGCGCGGAGGCGGGAGGAGGATGCGCAGTTCCCGCAGAGCATCCCTTCCCGTTCCCCTTCGGGTCGCAGGAACTCTCCCCTCCAGCCACATATGTTGCACTGACCTGACGGCATAAACTCAACCTACGGAATGCCCTCCATTTTTTCAATCCGCTTCCGGCGCTGTACGGCAGGCATTGGCTTTTCCCGGGGGAATTAGGGATATTGGACAGACAAAATCCCGAGAGACCCTCCGATGAGCGGCGTGAAAGCCCTCACATACGAACAGTTTCTCCTTGCAAACGGGCTGACAGTCGTACTGCACCATGACGGCACCTCTCCCGTCGCCGCGGTCATGGTGATGTACCATGCGGGCTCCAGGAACGAAGTGCCGGGGCGGACCGGGTTGGCACACCTGTTCGAGCACCTGATGTTCAAAGGCTCGGAACATGTCCCCGACGGGGAGCATTTCCGGCTCCTGCAGGAGATCGGGGCGGTGGTCAACGGTTCGACGTCGGAGGACAGGACAAATTATTATGAAGTGGTCCCGTCCAACTATCTCGAGCTTGCCCTCTCCCTGGAATCGGACCGTATGGGATTCCTTCCCGGTGCCGTGGACCAGGCGAAGCTGGACAACCAGAGGGACGTGGTCAAAAACGAACGCCGCCAGAACTACGACAACGTCCCGTACGGAACCGCGTATGAAACGATCGCACGGGAGGTGTTCGGCCCCGGACATCCATACAGCTGGCCCGTGATCGGCTCAATGGAGGATCTCTCCGCGGCCTCACTGGAGGATGTGAAGGCGTTCTTCCGGAAATACTACGCACCGAACAATGCCTGTATCGCCGTGGCGGGTGACTTCGAACGGAATCAGGTAATGGACTGGATCGGGAAATACTTCGGTCCACTCCCCCGCGGAAGCTCTCTCGCGAAATCCGCCCTCTTCCCCGCGGAGCTGCCTGAAGAGAGACACCTGGTCTCCGAGGAGAACGTGCAGCTTCCCCGGCTGTTTCTCACCTGGCCGGGGCCCCCGCGGGGCACGCGCGATGACGCGCTTCTGGACGTCCTGACGACGATACTCAGCTCGGGAAAGAACTCCCGTCTCTACCGGCCCCTCGTGTTCGAGAAGAAGATCGCGCAGGGCGTCACCGCCTACACCGAAGGGAAGGAAATTGCGGGGACGGTGACCATTGACGTGTCCGCCAAACCGGACGGGGACCTGGGGGAGATCGAGGAGTGCCTGCACGATGTGATCGAACGGGTTTTCACGGACGGGGTGACGGACAGGGAGATAGAGGCGGCGTTCAACGGGAAGGAAGCACAGCATACCGGCCGGCTTACCACAGCGCTCGGTATCGCAAGCGGGCTGGCGACCAGTTTCACGCTTTCGGGAGATGCGGAAAATTTCAACCGGGATATTGAGCGATTCCGGGGAATCACACCTGATGAAGTCCTCTCCGCCGGCCGCCGTGTCTTCTCCTCCCACCACGTAACGTTGAACATCGTCCCCCGCGGGAAGAGCTCACTCGCCTCCCCGGCCACGACCCGGAATTCGGCGCATACCGGGACTCCGGCACCGCACACTGCAGCCGGAACCCCATGACGGCCCGCAGCGACCCCCCGGTGCCCCTGGACAGAACCAAACGCCCGGCCGCGCTCCCCCTCCCCCGCGTCATTCTCCCTCCGGTAGAGAAAGGGGAACTCTCCAGCGGCCTCCCGGTCCGGCTTGTCGAGCAGCACAGGAACGCCCAGGTGGTCATCAGCATCGTGCTCCAGAGCGGCGCGTCCATGGACCCACGCGGAAAATCCGGGACCGCTTCGCTCACTGCGGCGCTCCTTGACGCCGGGACGGGTTCGCGTGACGCTCTCGAGATTTCCGAGAGCGTGGAATTCATCGGCGCCTCGCTCAACTTCAACGCCGGCGCGGACGCCACGTTCGGAACCCTCCTGACGCTGAGCAGGCACCTCGGGAGGGGGATCGCGCTGTTTGCAGACGCCCTCTCGAACCCCTCGTTCCCCCTCCAGGAGTTCGAGAGGCTCAGGAGCCAGAGGCTGACGTCACTCGTGGCCCTGAAGGACAGGGCCGCCTCCGTGGCCAGCCGCGCATTCATGCGGGTCATCTACGGAGAAGAGCATCCGTACGGGAAGGATCCATCGGGGACGGAAGAGTCCGTCGGCGGACTGTCGCGCGACGACATATGCGGCTTTTACGGCGATCATTACATCCCGGCAAACGCCACGCTCATCGTGGTCGGCGACACCACGATGGCTGAGATCCTCCCCATTCTGGAGGCAGAACTTGGAGACTGGAGAGGGGGACCGGGCCGCGCCGCCGCCGCTGTTTCCCCCCCGCCGGCGGCGCCTGCAAGCGTGTACCTGATCGACAGGCCGGACGCCCCACAGTCAGAGATCAGGATCGGTTCCCCCGCACTTGCAAGGAACAGTGCCGACTACTTTCCCGCCACCGTGATGAACCGGGTCCTGGGGGGCCAGTTCTCCAGCCGGATCAACATGAACTTGCGTGAGAAGCGGGGGCTGACATACGGCGCCCGCTCGTCGTTCGCGTTCATGAAGCAGGCCGGACCCTTCATCGTGAGCGGGGGCTTCACCGGCGCAAAGACCGGGGAGGCCGCCGGACAGTTGCTGCTGGAAATCGACGCGATGCACCGGGAGGGAGTGACCGACGAGGAGCTGGAATTCTCCAGGAAGGGACTCATCGGCGGGTTTGCGCTCAGCTTCGAGACGCCGTACCAGATGGCCGGCGCCCTGCAGAGCCTGATTCTTTACGGCCTTCCGGACGACTATTACGAACGCTACATCCCGAACCTTGCCTCGGTGACATCCGCCGACGTGATGCGCGTGGCCCGGTCGATGCTCGACGGGCGGGGGATGGCGCTCCTGGTGGTGGCCGATGCGAACGGAACCAGGGAGGGTCTGGAATCACTCGGAAGAGGAGATGTGGTGATGCTCGACACCAGCGGGTCGCCTATGCGAGTTTCCGTATGATCTCCGCTCCCATTTCCGTCGTTCCGACAGGCGCCCCGGGGTTGATATCGCCCGTGACGTACATCCCCTCCCTGAGCACGGAAGCCACGGCCTCCTGTATCCGGTCGGCGGCGGCGGTTTCATTCAGGTGACGGAGCATCAGGACTCCTGCGAGTATAAGCGCAGCCGGATTTGCCAGGTTCTTCCCGGCGATGTCCGGTGCGCTGCCGTGCACCGCTTCGAATATCGCCGCGTTGTACCCGATGTTCGCCCCCGGGGCGAGCCCGAGCCCCCCAACCAGCCCCGAGGCAAGATCCGAGAGTATGTCGCCGAAGAGATTCGTCGTGACGATGACGTCGAACTGGTGGGGGTTGACGACCATCTGCATCGCCATGTTGTCGACGATCTTGTCTTCGGTCCTGATATCCGGGTATTCCGCCCCCACGGTCTTCGAGACTTCGAGAAACAGCCCGCCCGTGTACTTCAGTATGTTGGCCTTGTGCACGGTGGTTACTTTTTTCCGCCCGTGCCTGCGCGCATACTCATACGCATAACGGAGGATCCGCTCCGAGCCGGAGCGCGTGACCACGCCGATCGTCTCCGCGGCACTCCGGGACGGATCGATGTAGTGCTCGATCCCCGCATAGAACTCTTCCGTGTTCTCCCGTACGATGATGAGGTCGATGTCGCGGTACCGTGACGGTACCCCTTCGAACGATCGGGCGGGACGCACGTTGCTGTACAGGTCGAATTCCTTCCGGAGCGCCACGTTCACGCTCCGGAAGCCGGAACCGACCGGCGTCGTCAGGGGACCCTTCAAAGCCACGCGTGTACGGCGGATCGACTCCAGGACATGTTCCGGGAGGGGGTCCTTGAATTTGTCGATCGCCGCCATTCCCGCTTCGACCCTCTCCCACCGGATGTCGACCCCCGCCGCTTCCATCACACGCACGGTGACTTCCGCAATGCTCGGCCCGATGCCGTCCCCGGGTATGAGGGTAACAGTGTGCATTCTCCCCCTTTCGTTCAAAAGTCATTCAAAGTACTCAAAAGGGGGTGGAGTTTCAATCGTCCCTCCCGGCCGACAACGGCTTCGGCGCGTAAAGCAGAGCAGCCTTCTCCGCGGATGTCACTATCCCCTTGATAAGCGCCGAGCTGAAGCCGTGATGTTCCATCTGGTTCAGCCCTGTGATCGTGCAACCCTGGGGTGTGGTGACCCTGTCCACCTCGCCTTCCGGGTGGTTCCCCCCCTCGACAAGAAGTGACGCCGCCCCCAGCGCGGTCTGCGCCGCCATGAGGAGCGCGTCTCCGGCATGGAACCCGATCTCGATCCCTCCCTGGGATGCCGCCCGGATGGCCCGGAGAAAGAACGCGATGCCGCATGCACAGAGCGCGGTCGCCGGGATCATGAGTCCCTCGTCGACGACGAGCGTCCGTCCCAGCGCATCGAACATCCTGGCGACAAGCGAGAGTGCCTCGCGGTCGTCGCCGTCCGTCGAGAGGCATGTCATGGACTGGCGGATGGCAATCGCGGTGTTCGGCATGGCCCGGATGACGACGACGTCGTTGCCGAGGTGTTTTCGAATCTGCGCTATTGTCGCTCCGGACACGATGGAGACCACGGTGTGCCGCAGGCTCTCCACCGACGGACTGATCTCCGCGAGGAGCGCGTTCAACTGCTGGGGCGTCACCGCCAGGAATATGAGGTCGGACCCTCGCACAGCCTTTATGTTATCGGTCGTGACGTCAAATCCTTCCGACTTCAGTGCCGCGAGGCTCTCCGGTTTCCTCCTCGTGAGCGTGATCTGCCCGGCCTGTGCAATCGCCGCCGCGACCAGTCCCCTCGCGATCGCCGCGCCTATATTCCCGGCTCCGAGTATTCCGATATGCTTGCCGCCCGATTCCACCATCGTTCCCTCCGACATTGGTTGCCCGTGATTCCGCGTGACCGGACAGGGTCACGATTCCATGAGGAACTCTTTCACTTCTTCGAATCCGGCGGGGAGTTTTACCGAATGCTTCTCCCCCTCCATGAGGTCCCGGAGCCTTCCGGGGACTTCGATCGATCCCCTCATCCGGGGGTCGTACACATCGATGAACTTCGCCGGATGGGCAGTTTCGAGCACGATGCCGGTGAACTGCCCCCGGTTTCCGGCCCGGTATTTTCCAAGGGCAGAGTAACCGACTGCCCCGTGAGGATCGAGCACATAGCCGTACCTGGTGAACGCTTCCGCAATCGCTTCCCGCGTCCCTTGATCCGTACAGGAGGCCGCGTACACCGCCTTCCGCAGCGCCCCGATATCGCCGTCAAAGAGCGCGCGTATTCTCGGGAGATTTCCGGGATCGCCGACGTCCATCGCGTTGGAGAGCGTCGTGACCGTGCGCCCCGGGGAGTAGACTCCCGTCTCGAGGTAGCGGCCGACAACGTCGTTCGCGTTTGTCGCAGCGATGAACCGCTTCACCGGAAGCCCCATTTTCCATGCAATGAGCCCGGCCGTCAGGTCCCCCAGGTTTCCGCTCGGCACGGAAAAGACGATCCCCCGGTCCCTTTCGGCCAGACGTGCAAACGCGTTGAAGTAGTAGAAGGTCTGGGGAAGGAGCCGTGCAACATTTATCGAGTTTGCCGATGTGAGGTTCCTCCCGGCGGCAAGTTCCCGGTCCGCAAATGCCTCTTTGACGAGCCGCTGGCAGTCGTCAAACGTCCCGCCGATCTCCAGGGCGCTGACGTTCCCCGAGAGGGAGGTGAGCTGGCTCTCCTGTATCTGGCTGACCCTCCCCGAGGGATACAGCAGGACCACGGACACCCCCGGCATCCCGTGGAATGCACTGGCCACCGCGCTCCCCGTGTCACCCGACGTAGCCACAAGGACCGTATAGGCGTCCCTGTCCCCCCTGTGTATGTATGCCATCATGCCCGCCATGAATCGCGCCCCGAAATCCTTGAACGCAAGCGTGGGCCCGTGAAACAGCTCGAGCACCGCAGTCTCGTCGTCCAGCCGGCGGAGCGGCGCGTCGAACGTTATCGCGTCCGCGACGATCTTTCTCAGATCCGGCTCCGGAATCTCCCCGCCGAGGAATATGCGTGCGACTTCGAAAGAGATCTCCGGGAACGCGAGGCTTCCGATTCTGCGCAGGAACTCCGGCGAACAAACGGGGATGGCCGCGGGGATGAAGAGCCCCCCGTCATCCGGGATCCCCCGGCGGACCGCCTCGGCGAAAGAGACGGAGATCCGCGGGTCTTTTGTGCTGCAGAGATTCATGAAATGACCCTCGCCCCCCGGGCCCCGACGCGCGAAACCAGCGTCGCATACAGGCAACCCATTTCCTCGAGAACATTTCCCATGGCGATAACGATTTTTCCGGCCTCATCAGGTGACGAGGCAAGTGCAAAGAGTGACGGCCCCGAACCGGATATCCCGCACCCGAGGGCCCCGTGCGCGAGTGCGGCTTCTTTCATCCGTGCGAAGCCCGGTATGAGATGCGCCCGGACCGGTTCCGCGATCACGTCACGGAGCGAACGGCTGATCAAGGGGAAGTCCGCGGTGAACATCCCCGCGATAAGCCCCGCCGCGTTCCCGGTCTGCGTTATGACATCTTCCAGGGGGATGACTTTCGGGAGTATTTTCCTCGCATGAGCGGTTTTGATCTCGACCTGCGGCGAGATCACGGAGCACCAGAGCGACTCCGGGACGCTGATGGGAACAATGTCGATCGGGTGGTAGCCCCGGACAAGAACAAAACCGCCCCGGAGGCAGGGGGAGAGATTGTCCACATGGACCGCCCCGCTGGCGATCTTCTCCCCTTCGATTGCCAGTGCAAGGAGCTTCTCCGGGGGAAGGTTCGTCCCGAGCAATGCGTCGGCGGCGACAACGGCGGCGACCGCGCTCGCAGCGCTCGAGCCGATCCCCCCGCCAACAGGAATCCCCTTGTGTATGTCGATCTCAAGGCCCGTGCCGGGGGCGCATTCCCGGAGGAGCGCGATAACAGGGGGCCCGGCGGTGTTGGCGGAGGCTTCCGGGGGGAGTGGAGACCTGCAACCTGTAATCCTTCCAATCGTGACCCCGGGCCGCGTGCTGAACCTGGCGGTGACAGTGTCGCCGGCCCCCTCGAGTGCAAACCCCATTATGTCGAATCCGCAGGAGACGTTGGACACCGACGCCGGTGCGAACGCAGTGACTTCATTCCCCATGTCAGCCCTCGTGGTACGATATTCGGATGATGTCCGCCAGGACGCCCGTTGCCGTGACGTCGGCCCCGGCCCCCGGGCCTTTGATGACGATCGGCTGGTCCCTGCAGTTGGCTGTCGTCAGCGCGATGATGATATCGCTTCCTGAGAGTGCGTAGCAGGGGTTTTCCGGGCCGACCCGCTCGAGGGACACCCCTGCCTTCCCCCGGGAGAACGATGCGACGTAGCGGAGGACCTTTCCTTCTCCGGAGGCGGCGTCCCGTTCACGGGCATACGCAGCGTCCAGGGCAGGGAGTCTTTTCAGGAATTGATCCGCGGTCCCCCCGTGCCGGAGGGTCCGGGGGAGCAGCGGCTTCACGCTGATGTCCTTCAGCTCGAGCGGGTGGCCGGACTCCCTGGCCAGTATCAGGAGCTTCCTCCCGACGTCCGAACCGTTCAGGTCGTCCCTCGGATCGGGTTCGGTATACCCTTTCCTGCGGGCCTCCCCGACAACCTCGGCGAACGACCTTCCGGCGGTGAACGTATTGAAGATGTAGCTCAGCGTCCCGGAGAGGACCCCGTCGATCCGGAGTATCCTGTCCCCCCCCGCGATGAGATCGTTGATCGTGTTGATGATCGGAAGACCGGCGCCGACATTCGTTTCGTACAGGAACCGGACGTTGTGACGGAGCGCGGCCCTGTGCAGCCGTTCATAGAGCGCATAGCCGCCGGCATTTGCCTTCTTGTTCGGCGTGACGATGGAGATGCTGGATTCGAGTATCGTTTCATACTGTGCCACGAGCGCATCGCTCGCCGTGCAATCGACGAAGACGCTGTTGGGGAGGTTCATATCCCTCATGCGGCGGACGAATGCGTCGAGGTTCATCGCCGTGCTCCCCCGGCCCATTTTCTTCCGCCACTCCCGCGGGAGGGAAGCGTTTGCGTCGAAGATCATCTCCCGGCTGTTGGCCACAGCCTCGACGCGCACGTCGAGGGACTGGACGCGCAGGAGGAACTCCCGCTGGGCGGCGATCTGCCTGAGCAGGGCTCCCCCGATGAGCCCCGTCCCGACGATAAACAGGTGGAGCGATTTTGTCCCCGAGAGGAAGAACGCGTCGTGGAGCGCGTTCAGCGCCTTCGCCTCGTCCGCCTTGTCCACGATCGTGGAGATGTTCAGCTCGGAAGAGCCCTGCGCAATGGCGACCACGTTGATGCCGTTCCTCCCGAGCGCCTGGAACAGCGTTCCGGAGATCCCCGTTTTCTTGCGCATATTCCCGCCGACGACGGCCACCGCCGAGAGGTTCCTCTCGATCACCACGCTGTCGATCTGGTGGTCACGGATCTCAAACCGCAGCTCATTCTCGATCAGCCGCTTGGCCGCGGCCGAGGCTCCGGGAAGGACAGCAAGACAGAGGGAGTATTCCGACGACGCCTGCGTGACCATGAGGACATTGATCTCCTCCTCCGCCAGCGCGCTGAAGATGCGCTTCCCGATGCCGGCAATCCCCGTCATGCCGCTCCCCTGTATCCTCAGGAGCGCAACCTCGTCGATCGAGGAGATCCCCTTGATCAGGAACCGGTCCGACGTATTCCGCTTGCCGATCAGCGTCCCCTCGAAATCCGGGTTGAACGTGTTCCTGATCCTGATGGGGATATTCCTGTCGAGCGCCGGCTGCATCGTGGGGGGATGAATGACCTTCGCGCCGAAGTGGGACATTTCCATCGCCTCTTCGTAGGTCATCCGCGAAATGGAAAACGCCTTCTCGACCTTCCTGGGGTCCGCCGTCATCACCCCGTCCACGTCCGTCCAGATCTCGATCTCCCGCGCATTGAGCGCGGCGCCGAAAATCGAGGCGGTCAGGTCCGAACCGCCCCGCCCTATGGTCACGGTATCGTTGTCCGTCGTCGAGGCGATAAACCCGCAGGCGCATTGCAGTCCCCGGTGCTTCTGGAAATGCTGCCGTATCAGGTGTGAGGTCAGGTCGTGCTTGAGCTTCCCCGCGCCGAACGTGTCGTCCGTCTTGATGAGAGTCCGGCTGTCGATATACCCGCAGGGGACGCCGGAAGCGTTCAGCGCCTCCGCGATAATGGATGTGGAGAGTATCTCCCCGAAACTCATCGTGTAGTCGAGCGTCCTGGCTGTCAGTTCTTTGGTGAAAAGGACCCCGTGGAGCACGTTGGAGAAGTCGGCCAGTTGCTCACGGACGAATTTCTCCCCCCGCCGCCTCGCACGCCCGGGGACGAGTTCCGCGAGAGCCCGCAGATGCCGGTCCCGTATCTGCTTGAGTCCCCCCAGGTATTTTCTGTCCCCGCGCGAGGCAAGCCTGCTCGTGGCGATGATCTGGTCCGTGATCCCCTCGAACGCGGAGAAGACGACGACAAGGTTCCGGTGGCGTGCCCGGGCCCGGGCGATGATCTTCATGACGTTCCGGACCCTGTCCGGGGTGCCGGTGGAGGAGCCGCCGAATTTCATAACGTGCATGGCAATCCCCTGAAATGAGAAAGACCGGCTTCAGGTCGCTGAAGTCGGTCTTCCGGAGTGACAATAGGATGAGCCAACCTCAACCGTCCAATGCGGGGGACGTAGGGGTTGTCGGAGGGTGCGAAAGCGTGAAGCGATATGTGCTCATCGGCATCATGAAATCAACGTAGCACATTCGTGCGTCATAGTCAAATCACCGTTCGAATCAATTTCGTACGACGGCGGGGCCGTTTCTTGATATTCCGGGTTATTCTCCGTAGGGTTGAGAAGTCACCGTTCTTTCACAACGCAACACTAGCAGGGAGGATCCCGTGAGCGTACAGCCCAGAATGCTCGATCATGCCTTTTACAGGGCCTGGATGAACGGCGAAGTCCCCCTCGGGACGCTTGCCGCCTACCACAGATCCTATCACGAGTTCATCAGCCGTATCCCCGCCTACTGGCAACGCGTTGTGGATGCATTCCAGCCTGGTGAGACGGGAGAACATCCCGTCGTACGGGAAGAACGTTTCCACATACTCCTCTGGGAGAAGTGGGGGCGGCGACTGGCACCCCCCGATTCGTTCCCGCGTCTCGACTCCCTCCTCGACTCCCTTGACGCCATGACCCCTTCCGGGCTTCTCGGGGCGCTGCAGGCATTTGAGGTGCAGCAACCCGAAGTCGCACGGACGAAGAAGGAGGGGCTGATCCGTCATTACGGGTTCAGGAGCGAAGACCTCACCTATTTCGACGAGCACCAGAAGGAGGAGGGACACATCGCCTTCGGTGCGGGACTCGCCTCACGGTTCGCGGATCAGGGAGAATTTGCGGCGGGCATCGGGCGGGGAGCATTGCTCTGTTTCAACAGCCTCGACAGTTTTGCGGCGCCGTGATTCTCTAACGGTTCGCCTCTCCGGCGACGATCGCCTCACCGGTCTCGAGATCATGGAGCGTGAGTCGGCCGCGCGCGGGCGCAAATGAGCATGAGGTCACATGCGCATGTCGTCGAACATGTTCCTGTCGAGACCCCTGTACTGTATCGCTTCCCCGATGTGCTCGGGGCGGATCCCGTCGGAACCGGCGAGGTCCGCGATCGTCCTCCCGACTTTGAGTATCCTGTCGTACGCGCGCGCGGAGAGGCCGATCTTCGTAATCGCCGTCTTCAGCAGCTCCTCCCCCGCGCCGTCCAGCCGGCAGAACCGGCGGATCTCCTCCGCCTGCATCCCTGCGTTTGCATAGAGCCCCTGTCTCCCGCTGAATCGCGCAGCCTGTATCTCCCTGGCCCGCGCGACGCGCGAGCGTATCACGGCCGAGGTCTCTCCCGGCTCCCTGCTCGCGAGATCCCTGTATTTCACCGCCGGGACCTCGATATGGAGGTCGATCCGGTCGAGCAACGGGCCGGAGATCTTCGAGAGGTACTTTTGTATCTCCCCCCCCTGGCACGTGCACTCCTTTGCAGGATCGGTATAATACCCGCAGGGGCAGGGATTCATGGCACACACCAGCATGAAATTCGCGGGGAAGTCGATCGAACCCTTCAACCGGTTAATAATCACGTGCCCATCTTCAAGCGGCTGCCTCAACACCTCGAGTACGCTTCTTGCGGATTCCGGGAGCTCGTCGAGAAAGAGGACCCCGTTGTGTGAGAGCGAGATCTCACCGGCCCTGGGTACGATACCCCCGCCGACCAGCGCGGCGTCGGAAATCGTATGATGGGGGGAGCGAAACGGACGCCTCACCACGAGCGCCTCGCCCGGCGGGAGCAGACCGGCCACGGAGTGTATCTTCGTTGTCTCCAGTGCCTCGTCGAAACTCATCGGCGGGAGTATGGTCGGGACCCGTTTTGCCAGCATGCTCTTCCCGGAACCGGGAGGGCCGATCATGATGATGTTGTGCGCCCCCGCGGCGGCGACTTCGAGCGCCCTCTTGACAGTCTCCTGCCCTTTCACGTCGGCAAAATCAGCGGAGCAGTCCGGCACGGCGGTGAACAGGTCCGCAACATCTATCCGCAGAGGGTCCGGGCGCCCCTCCCCCGCGTTCAGGAATGTCACGACTTCCCGGAGTGAGGACATCGGGTAGACACCCACCTCGCGCACCATCGAGGCCTCCCTCCCGTTCTCAGAAGGGACCAGAAGTCCGGCGATCTCCCTGCGGCGGAGTTCCAGCGCGATCGGGAGTACGCCGTGCACCGGGCGGAGAGAGCCGTCGAGGGCAAGCTCTCCGACCATAACGAACTCCTTCAGGGACGGCGTCCTCACCTGAGCGCTTGCCGCCAGTATCCCGATTGCCATCGGGAGGTCGAACGATGAGCCTTCCTTCCTGATGTCCGCGGGGGCCAGGTTCACCGTCAGCTTCCGTGCCGGGAATTCGAAACCCGAGTTGCGAACAGCCGCCGCAATCCGCCCCCGGCTTTCGCGCACCGCGTTATCGGGAAGGCCGACGATGGAAAAGGCGGGGATGGCCCGCTCAAGGTGAGTTTCGACTTCAACGACATACGCGCTCACGCCATATGTCGCACCGCTCAGAACCTTGGAGAGCAAAGATCTCCTCCCCGGACATGGCAATGCCGGGGAACAGAGGGACCGGTCTCCGTCCCGCCTGTGGTGCGGAGTTCAATCCCGTCTGTTCCCGGCATCCTGTCCTCGTCCGATACGGGCTTCCTGAAAGTACATACACGCGAAAAGCGGGATTTGCGGAAAAATAGAGAGAGCTGCAGAGGGTGGAAAGACGGGGTGTTTTTTTATGGAGGGGGAGGGAAACGGAGATGAATCTTTGACGAGAAACCGGTCAGGGATGCGGATGACGATGCTGCAGGCTGTGGGGTTTCTCCAGTCCGTGCGCGAGCATCAGCTCCTCGTCCGAGAGTATCTCCACCGCCGGTCCCGAAGCGACGACCTCTCCCCCATCCAGCAGGTACACCCGGCTGCAGAGATCGACGACAAGCTCCAGATCGTGCGACGCTATCACCCGGGTCGCAGGGAGTCCCCGTATGAGGCGGGTCAGCTCTCTTCGTCCACGGGGGTCGAGGTCGCTCGTCGGCTCATCGAGGACGAGTATGCTGGGGTTGCAGGCGAGTATGCCTGCAAGGCAGACCCGCTGTTTTTCACCGCCGCTCAGATGGTGCGGAGATCTCCGCTCGAACCCTTCCAGCCCCACCTGAGCGAGAGACTCGCGGACAATCCGGTCGATCTCCCCGGCCGGGGATCCGAATTGTGCGGGACCAAACGCCACGTCCTCCTGCACGGTGGGACAGAAGAGCTGATCATCCGGGTCCTGGAAGAGGAGCCCGACCATCCTGTGCACTTCGTGGAGGTTCGCGCTCGTAATCCGGTCCCCGCAAACGACGACCTTACCGTGACGGCTGTCGTCCTCAGGGAGTATCCCGTTCAGATGGAGCAGGAGCGTCGATTTTCCGGCCCCGTTGGGACCGACGATCCCGACACATTCTCCTTCGGCGGCATGCATGGAAACACCCCGGAGCGCCGGCTTTCCGTCAGGATAGGAATACGAGAGATCATTCACTTCGAGCATATTCATCAGCGCCATCCCCTTGCAGTCATGGCGGCATAGATCCGTTCCGCGCGTTCCGTGGACCTGACGAAAAGCTGACCCACGATCCCGGCAGCCGATTTCCAGCGGCTTCCACGGCGGGGGACGAACGTCCTCGACTTTCGCGCGCGGGTCATCCGTTCCGACTGATCGATGAGCAGGAACACATACCGGTACATGAGGGCGAGGACGGTTATGAGAAGCGGCGGAACGCGGAGCGATCGGAGGACGTCGAGTATGCCGGCGAAAGGGGTTGTGTTGGCGAGGAGGACCATCGTCAGAAGACAGAGATTGGTCTTGACGAGTATGCGGATCAGCACGAACAGGCCGTCGGGCTGCATCACAGCGAGAATCGCCACGCCGGCCGCAAGGGGCTCCAGCGTGAGGAGTCTGATGGCGACGAAGGAGATGGGTAAGCGCGCCAGGAGGATCACGGAGAAAAGAAAGAGCGCGCAGGCAACGAAATAAAGGAAGGCCGAAAAGGGGACGACCACGGTCGAGATGACGAGCGCAAGCGCGAGGGCGAGCTTCAGGGGGGCGGGGAGCCTGTGCACGGGAGAGTCGAGCCGCGCATAACGGTCGATATAGTCATGCCTCATTGCGGCCCCGGCGGGTAAGCACTCGCGCAAGGAAGAAACCCCCGGTAAAGACGATGCACGTACCGGCCAGCCCTGCGATGACGGTGGCGGCCACGGGGGAGCCGAGACCGGGTATCGTGTACCCTTCGAGCGGCGAGGCGACGAGGGGGCGTGTGACGGCCGCGCTCTCGAACCCCAGTTTCGCCGCCACCGCTTCAAGGCCGTCGGGCCACCGTGAAGCGAACGGAGAAATGAACAGGACGACGCCGATCGTGATCAGGGCGCCGTACAGGAGCAGGTCCTTCCCCTCGTGCACGGGAGCGGACCGGGGTTCCTCCGCAACGATGTCGGGGCGCGCGGCGGCAATGGCAGAAAACGCAAGCGCGGAGATGACTGCTTCACCGATGGCGATCAGCATATGCACGTTGGTCATCGCGGGAAATGCCGATCTCCAGGGGACAATTCCCGACCAGGCCAGCTCTCCGGCGCAACACGCGGCGGCAAGCACGGTCGAACCCCACGCGGCGAGGACTACGGCCAGATATCGTCCGCGCTCGTTTCTGAAAAGGAGTCTTACCCCCCTGTATATCGCATACCCGCCGGCCGATCCTATCACCCCCATGTTGAACACGTTTGCCCCCAGCGCCACGATCCCCCCGTCGGCGAAGAGGAGACACTGGACGATCAGCACAGAAGTTATCACGACGACTCCGGCCGCCGGCCCCAGAAGCACCGCCGCCAGGACTCCTCCCATCAGGTGCCCCGAAGTCCCTCCTGCGACGGGGAAGTTCACCATCTGCGCGGCAAAAACAAACGCGCCGGCAAGGCCCATCAGGGGAACTTTTCTGCGGGGGAGGCTGCCGTTCAATCGGCGGAGGGAAATCCCGACAGCGGCGGTGGAAAGGACACCGGTTGCGACGGCCGTCTTCAGATCCAGAAAACCATCAGGGATGTGCATCGTCTGGCTGGATCAGTGCTTCTTGAGGAGAGCGAGGCGCTTCTTTGCAAACGGCACGTGTGCCTGGTACTGGACGGGGTTGAGCGCGAGGAACGCCCGGTACGATACTGCGGCGTCCGAGGGACGGCCGAGGCGCTCCTCCACGAGACCCTTGTTGAGGAGTGCCGACTCGTTCTTCGGGTCGATATCGACCGCCTTCACGAGGTCCGTGAGGGCTTCAGCATACCTGCCGAGCGTGTAGAGGCAGTTCCCCCTGTTGCTCCATGCTGATGCGTTCCGGCGGTCATTCTCCGTCGCCCTGTCGTAGCACGTGAGCGCCTGCTCGAGCTTCCCCAGCTTCCGGAAACAGACGCCTTTATTGTTCCATGCGTCCGTGTTCCCCGGTTCGAGAACGAGGACCTTGTCGTAGTAGGTGACCGCTTCATCCAGGTGTCCCAGACTCGAAAGGCTGTAGGCTTTGTTGTACAGCTCCCAGGCCTCGAGGTTGTCCCGATGGCTTGATTCGATCTTCTCCCCCCCCTGCTTTTTCAGGAGGGGCTCCAGGTCGAGCCGTAACTCCAGGAACGTCTGGTAACGGGAACTCGGGTCCTTTTCGAGGCAGCGTCGGATGACGGGGAAGAGGGGGGACGCCAGGTGCACGAGATACGCGTCGGTATGGAGCCGGTGCATCTCACGCCAGACCGTCGCGGCGCTCTTGTTCATGTCGTCAGCGCGGAGTTTGGTCTCGTACGGGAATCTGCCGTATGAGGCCATCTGGAAGAGGACAACGCCGAAGCTGTAGATGTCGCTCCGCTGGTCGCACCGGGCGGCATTCTGGAACTGCTCGGGGGGCATGTACATCGGGGTGCCGAATCCCGAGGATCCCAGGAGTCCCCGTTTCCGCCTCCTGAGGGGATCGGTCGCATGCCGGGCCCGCGTGTGATCGATGACGTCGGCAAAGCCGAAGTCGGTGATCTTCACGACCCCTTCCCGTGTGATCATGATGTTTGCGGGCTTCACGTCCCTGTGGCAGCGTATCCCGCAATCCTGCGCGTGTTCCATGCCATGGCAGAACTGAATTGCCCAGCGAAGCGACTGGACAAGGTCGGGCTGGCGGCGCCCCAGGTATCCTTCGAGCGAATTCAATCCCTCCTCGTCAGGCTCGATATACTCCATCCCGATGTAGATGCGCCCCGCGAGCTCTTCGATGAAATACGCCCGCACCACGTAGGGGTGCCGTTCCAGATCGACCCAGACCTTTGCTTCCTTGCTGAACTGGTCGCGCGACTCCCTGTCCCCGAGGTACTCGTCGCGCAACGTCTTGAGTGCGTAGACACTCTTCGTGTCCCTCGAATAGACAAGGTACACCACGCTGAACCCCCCGAGTCCGAGGACCCCGAGGACTTCGTACGCGGTGCCGATGAGGTTCCCCTTTTTGTAGACGGCCCCGGGATGATCCGCCTTGACCCGGATCACCGCGCCTCCGGGGAGGCGGGTCGTCGACATCCCGAATTGCGGATCGTCGGGAGGAGTCTCCCGGAGCAGGCCACCGAAGAGTTTTGTCAGTCTCCCCATGACGACCTAGTAGGTGACTTCCTCGAGAAAGAGTCCCTGCGGCGGGGCCGCCATGCCGGCCTTCCTCCGGTCTTTAGCGTTGATGATCTCGCGGAAAGTGGAGACAGGGATGAAGCCCCTCCCGACGTCGATCATGGTCCCCACAAGGGCCCGGACCATCCCGTGCAGGAACCGGTTGCCGCGGATTTCGTACACATACATCCCCGGGATCTCCTTCCATGACGAGCGGCTGATCACGCAACGATGGTGCCGGACTTCCGGTTCGAATTTGCAGAACGACTCGAAATCGTGTTCTCCGACGATCTGAGAGGCCACGGCATTCATGGCCGTCATGTTCAGGTCGTACTTGACGTACCACTGGTAGTGGCGCCCGATGGCGGTGGGTTTCATCGCACAGTAGTACTTGTAGAGTCGTTCCCGCGCGTCGTATCTCGCGCTGAACCCTTCGGCGACCTCTTCCACCGCGTGGATGTAAATGTCCTCCGGCAGAATTCCGTTCAGTCCGCTCAGGATGGAGCCGACGCCGAGATGGGAGTTCGTCCTCAAGCTTGCCACCTGTCCCCGTGCATGGACCCCCGCGTCGGTGCGGCCGGCGCCGATCAGATTGATGGACTCCTGCAGAATCTGGTCGAGGACCTTGGTGATCTCGTCCTGAACGCTTCTCCCGTTGATCTGGGATTGCCAGCCGACGAAGTTCGATCCGTCATATTCAATGAGCAGCTTGATGTCGCGCATGAGTTCCCGTGTCAAAAACCGCGTGAGACTGTTATCATGATGCCGTGGGGTGCGGCCGGATCACCCAGAACCGACGCGCTGACGTGCAGATCCCCCAGGAGGTCCCGGGCAGCCGCGTTGTGCACAATCGCAGCGCGCGCCGCGTTGATCGCGCTCGCGACGTGATTGATGAGTATGGCGGCCGCGACGAATTTCTGGTTATTGAACATATTCTCGCTGTGCACTCTCAGGTCCCTGAACGTCAGGCGCTGGGAGTCGGAACCCCACTGCCACCCGTACCCCGCAGCCGGATCGTAGACGAGGGAGGGGGTCCTGTCACGCAACTTCTTGTCGTTGTAGTCCGCCACGTTCAGGAAATTACCCACGTCGACGTAGAACTGGTCGTTCTTTCCCGCCGGGCTCACGCCGGCATTCGACGCGGCGTAAAGCCTGGCATCGTCCCGCACCGAGTTGCCGTAGATTTCAAACGCCGCGTACGTGAGCCAGAGGAGCCCCTCGCTGACGAGGAAGTATTTCCCCGACGAGAAATCGCCGGCGTAGAGCTCTCCCATCCCCGGAAGAACGAGCGAATAGATCGCCGCCAGACCGGTAGCCTTGCGGCTTCCCGCATCGGCCCCCTTGAGAGCCGCCCCGAAGCTTGTGTCGGGCGCACGGGGAGACGGAGCTGCAATGAGCTCGCAGCGGATGTCAGCAAGAGAACGCCGGGGGGCGGACGGAGTGTCCGCCATGAGAGGGGGGGCCAGGAGTATGAATCCTGTGATGAACCAGCGCATTGTCGCCATTGTCAAACCTTCGTTTTGGGGATCGAAGCTTTTCGAGTCGAGGACGATGGTGACAATTGCCGAATGCGGGTTCTCCTTGTTGTTTTTTTCAGGAGCCTGAATACCGCGTCCCAGCTCCCTTCGAACATCATGACGGACACATGCAGCCGTTTTTCGACGCGGGCGATCGTTTCCTCGTCGAGCATCACGCCGTCTGCGTTCAGTACATCGGGGGGCAGGAGCAGGAGATTACCCAGCTCCTTCCCTTCCAGCGCTGAATATAGGCATTTTCCCGAAAGAAGTCCAGCCACCGTGACGCTCCTGCCGTACAGGACGTTCGGGACGACCTCCAGGCGCACGTCGAGTCCTTCCACGCGTCGCAGAATCGGGAGGACCGACTTTTCCATGAACGATTGTGCGAGCTCACCTGTCGCAAGCGTGAGCGTGCGCCGCGCGCGGAGACGATCTGGGAACCCCGCGGACTGCCTGCGAAATTCCGAGAGAAAGTTCCGGACGATCCCGACCCCGTTTTCGATCTGGGGGAAACCGTCGTACGCGGAGGAGGGGGGGATAGCCCGCCCGGCCACGATATAAAATTCATCAGACGGATAGACAAATGCCCGCCCGGTCTTTTTTCTGAACTCCTTCTGCCAGCGTTCCGCTGCATCGAGGAGTCCCCGGGCGTATCCGGCGTCCACTTTCGCCAGGGGGGCAAGACCGAACCGGTGGTCGGTCAGACCGACGGGAACAACGGCGAGCGAGACCACGTGAGCGTGGAAGCGGAACAGGTCCCGCACCGTCTTCTCCAGGGTTTCCCCGTCGTTGATCCCCGGACAGAGCACGATCTGCGTGTGCATGTCGATCCCGTTGTCGTTCAGGAGGGCGATCTTGTCGAGTATCCTGTCATCCTTCCTGAGACCCATCAGCCGGGTCCGGACGGGAAGGTCGGTGACATGGACGGAGATATACTGAGGCGACAGGCGCTGGTCGATTATCCGCTGCAGAATTGCGGGCCCGGCGTTGGTCATCGTTGTATAGTTCCCGTACATAAACGAAAGACGGTAATCGCCGTCCCGAAAATAGAGTCCCTTGCGGAGCCCCTCGGGGTTCTGGTCCACGAAACAGAATATACAGTCGTTGCCGCAGGAGAGGACTTTCATTTCCTCGAATTCGATCCCCAGGGTTTCCCCCTCGTCCTTCTCGATATCGAAGACGGTCAGCTCCCCATCGCGGGCGACCTTGAGCGTCAAATGGGGGTCCCCCTCCTGGAAGCGGTAGTCGATGCTGTCAAGGACACGCTTGCCGTTCACCTCCAGAAGCTCGTCCCCCTCCCGGATGCCGGCTTCACGGGCAATGCCCGACACTTCAACCGCCGTGATCCTCATGCGCGCGCTCCCTCCCTGACCCGCCCCGTGCACCGGTCCTCTCCGAAGCCCGTGATTGCGACGTCCACAAGAGAATTCCCGGGCGCTTCGCCGGCGGGGACCGTCACGCGCACGTAGTTCCCAGTGAACCCGCACCTGCAACCGTCCTCTTCGTCCGCCTCGAGAAGGACAGGGACAGTTTTCCCCACCATGCGGCCGTAAAATTCCTGCTTTTTCCTTAGCCCGATCCCCCGGAGGATCCGGCTTCGCTCCGCTCGCACGCCCGGGTCGACAGGCAAAGCGGACCGGGCCGCCAGCGTGTCCGGCCGCTCCGAATAGGTGAAGACATGGAGGTACGAGAGGGGAAGATCCGAAACAAAAGCGCACGTGGCCAGGAAATCCCCGTCTGATTCACCCGGGAAGCCGACGATCACGTCAACGCCGATCCCGCAGTCCGGGATCCTTTCGATGACGGCGCGGATCCGTTCCGCATACCGTTCGACCGAATAGCGCCTCCGCATCCCCCGGAGAATTTCGTCGGAGCCGCTCTGCAGGGGGATGTGAAAATGCCTGCACATGACCCCCTCCGATGCGACGAACCCGATGATCTCATCGGTGAGGAGATTCGGCTCGATGGAACTGATGCGGAGTCTCCCGAGCCCCCTGACCCCGGCAAGCGCCCGGAGGAGTGAGGCGAGATCCGTTCCGTTTTTCCGTCCGTAGTCGCCGACGTTCACGCCGGTGAGGACGATCTCCCTGTACCCGCGAGCGACCAGCCCTTCCGCCTGGCGCACGGTTTCCCCGATCCCCTGGCTCCTGCTCGTTCCGCGGGCCAGGGGGATCGTGCAAAAGCTGCAGGAGTAGTCGCATCCGTCCTGCACCTTCAGGAACGCACGCGTCCTTCCCCCCGCCTCCGAGGACCACGCGGGCCCGAAATCGTCCGCCGTGCCGATGTCGCTCACGCGCACCTGAGGGGAAGACTGCTTCAGAGGAACCCCGATCGCTGCGGCGATCGAGACCTTCTCCCTCGTCCCCATCACGAAGTCCACGCCGTCGATCGAGGCCACCTCCTCGGGCTTCAACTGCGCGTAGCAGCCGGTCACGACCACGACCGAGGCCGGTGAAGCGCGGAGCGTCCGGCGGATGAGCTGCCGGCATTCGCGGTCGGCGCGTGCCGTGACGCTGCACGTGTTGATCACCGTGACGTCCGCCGGGAGACCGAAGTCGACGGGGGTGTATCCCCGGTCGGCGAACTGCTTCCCGAGCGCGGACGTCTCCGCGAAGTTGAGCTTGCAGCCGAGTGTGGCGATTGCGATCGTTGGCATGATATATATAAAAAAGAGCTGCCCGGCCTGCGGACAGCTCCTTTTCCTGTTCGGTTGCTGGGTTCAGTTCTCCGTCGGGATCGAGGTGTCGCCCGAGGGGGGGGTCCCGGTGATCGTCGCCGTATCGCCGATCGTCGACGGGGCAAGCCGATGCTCCGCCACGTAATCGTCGACGATTTTCGACTCCTTCCCCTTCAGGAACTCGACCGCCGAGAGGACGATCTTTTTGGTGTCCTTGTCGAACTCCACCACCTTCAGAGGCAGAGGGTCTCCCACTTTGAACTTGTCGGGGATGTTCTTCACCTGTGTCGTGGAAAGCTGGGACACCGGCACGAATCCGTCCACACCGAGGGGGAGCTCGACGATCACTCCTTTTTCGATGATGCGGACGATCTTCCCCTCCACCTCCGTTCCCACCCTGTACTGGTCGCCGAACCTGTCCCAGGGATTGTCCTCGATCTGCTTGTGGCCGAGCGAGATGCGCCGCTGGGAGACGTCCACGCCGAGTATCACCACCTCAAGCTCATCCCCCTTTTTGACGATCTCTCCGGGATGGCGGACCTTCTTTGTCCATGACAGGTCGGAGATATGCACGAGCCCGTCGACCCCCTGCTCGAGCTCGACGAACACGCCGAAGTTCGTCAGATTGCGGACGACCCCCTTGTGGCGGGAACCCTCCGGGTATTTTTGCATGAGCGTCAGCCACGGGTCCGGCTCGAGCTGCTTGATGCCCAGCGAGAGCTTCTTGGCGTCCTTGTCCAGGCTCAGGATGATCGCATCGACCATCTGCCCCATCGAAACGACCTGCGACGGATGCTTGATGTGCTGCGTCCAGCTCATTTCCGAGATATGGATCAATCCCTCGATCCCCTTCTCGATCTCGACGAAAGCGCCGTAGTCGGCCAGGGAGACGACCTTGCCGACAACCTTCGTGCCGACCGGATACTTGTTCTGAATGTTTTCCCAGGGATGCGGCTGGAGCTGCTTGTATCCGAGCGAGATGCGTTTCTTTTCCTGGTCGAAATCCAGCACGACGACGTTGATCGTCTGGTCGAGCTTGACGATCTCGGAAGGATGGTTGATCCTCCCCCAGGAAAGGTCCGTGATATGGACGAGACCGTCCACGCCCCCCAGGTCGACGAACACGCCGAAGTCCGTGATGGCCTTGACGGTTCCTTCGAGGATCTGCCCCTTCTCCAGGCTTTCGATGATGGCCTTGCGCTGTCCCGACATCTCCTCTTCGACGAGGATCTTATGGCTGACGACGACGTTTTCTGAGGGACCGTTGATCTTCACGACACGGAAGTCCATCGTCTTCCCGATGAACGCATCAAAATCGCGCACCGGACGGACGTCGATCTGCGAGCCGGGGAGGAACGCGTCGATCCCCAGGAGGTCCACGACGATGCCCCCCTTGATCCGTCGGACGCAGCGGCCCTGAAGGACCTCCCCCGTCTCGAAGGATTTCGTGACCCTTTCCCAGATACGCATGAAATCCGCGCGTTTTCGGGAGAGGACCAGCACACCGTCCTTGTTTTCCACGGCCTCGAGGAACACCTCGATGATGTCGCCGACCTTGAGCTCATCCCTGTTCTTGAACTCGGCGAGCGGAACGTTGCCTTCGGATTTGAAGCCGATATCGACCGTCACTTCGGTATCGCCGATGGCGACGATCCTTCCCCTGACGATCTCCCCCTCACTGATCTTCCCGAGGGTTCCTTCGTACATTTTCACAAGATCGTTGCGTTCGGTATCGCCGTACTCATGGTCACCGATCGCCATCCGTCGCGTAAGCCCGCTCATCACCTTCGGCGCCGCTTTCATCGCGTGTGTGCTCTCAGCCATTCATCCTCCTGCTGTGTGACATACCGTCCCGCTTGAGTGCCGGGACTTTGCCTTCCCTCGCCGCGTTCGCACGCCGCCGCCGTCATCGATACGGCATCGTCCGCCGCGGACAGGGAAAACTCTTGTTGATTGATGGGTAAGGGTTATTTAGTGATGACGGTGTGTTCCTGCATTTTCTCTATTGCCTTCCTCACGTTTTCCATGAGCCACTGCGGGGTCGATGTAGCCCCGCTGATGCCCGCCGTGGACGCCCCCTCGAACCAGCCCGGCGCGAGATCCCGTTCGTCTTCCACGAAGTGCGTGTTCGGGTTGGCCTCCCGGCAGATCCCGTAGAGCACTTTGCCGTTGGAGGACTCTTTCCCCGCAACGAACACCATGACGTCGTTCGCGCGGGCGAACTCCCTCAGTTTACCGTCACGTCCCGAGACCTGCCCGCAGATCGTGTCCTTGGCGTGGAAGTCGATCGCAGACTCCTCGAACGTCCCGACGACGAACTCCCTGATCCGGACACGGAGGACATCGGCGACCGCGTAAAAAGTCTCCTTGTCCATCGTGGTCTGCGAGAACAGGACCGTCTTTCGCGACGGGTCGACCCTTTCCGCCTCCGTAACGCTCCTGACGACAACCGCCTCGTTGTTCGTCTGTCCCAGGAGGCCTATCACCTCGGCGTGGTCCTTCTTGCCGAAAATGACAACCTGGAAACCCTGGTCGTGGAACTTCCGTATCCGTTCCTGCACCCTTGTCACCACCGGACAGGTGGCATCCACGATCGTGACCCCGTGCGCACGTGCGGCTGCGTACGTCGAGGGGGGTTCCCCGTGGGCACGGATCAGGACACGTTTGCCCGCGAGGCGCGCAAGATCGTCGTGCCCCACGGTTTCCAGTCCCTTTTCCCGGAGACGTCCGATCTCCTTCGGGTTATGAATCACCGGACCGAGCGAATAGAGTTCCGGCGATTCTTTCAATTCTTCTTCGGCGATGTCTATCGTCCGCACCACACCCCAGCAAAAGCCGGAGTGCTGATCCACGCTCACTTTTATCACGCGTCTGTTCCCTCCACCACGCCACGCACCCTCTCAACGACAAGTCGCACCTGCTCTTCGATCGTCAGGTCCGACGTGTCGACTTCAATCGCATCCTCGGCTTTCTTCAGCGGACTCACCTCACGCGCGGAGTCCAGCGAGTCCCGCTCCTGGATTTCTTCGATCAGACCGCTCATGTCCGGGGCGATCCCGCCCGCCCGCAGCTCCTCTCCCCTCCTCCGTGCCCGGGCCTCGATCCCTGCTGTCATGAAGAACTTCAGATCGGCGTCCGGAAAGACCACGGTGCCGATATCGCGACCTTCGAGCACGATCCCTCCCTCCGATCCCATCCGCCTCTGCTCGCGGACCATCGCCTCGCGGACGGAACTGTGCCGGCTCACCGCGCTCACCGCGCGGGTGACCACGCGGCTTCTGATTTCCGCGTTCACATCGACGCCGTCGAGAAGGACGCGCGTGACCTCTCCCTCCCGGCGCAGCGCCACATGCGTCGTCGCGAGGAGCCGCCCGACTCCTTCAGCGTCCGCGGGAGGTATGCCGGCGCGCAGAACCTTCAGCGTCAGGGCACGATACATCGCCCCGGTATCGATATGCAGGTACCCCAAAGTCTCGGCAACGAGCCTTGCGGTTGTGCTCTTTCCCGAGGCCGCGGGGCCGTCGATGGCAATAACCAGCTTCCTTGCGCTCAAATACCGTTCGCCGAAATGGACCATAAATATACAAAATTTGGCATGGTGGCGCAAGAGCTGGAAAAAGGGGCCGGCATTCGCTATAATGGGGGTCCAAAGGGGAGAGTTCTTGAGAAAACTGACACATGACGAGTTACTGGCCAGGAGCGTGCCCCCCGGCGAGACAGGGCTCCGTGAGCGGAACCCGGTGGCGGGGATGCTCGACAACATCAGGAGCCTCTACAACGTCGGATCCATGTTCCGGACCTCCGACGGAGCCTTCATTCGCAGGCTCTACCTCACCGGCTACACGCCCGCGCCCCCCCGGAGCGAGATCTCTAAAACCTCGCTCGGAGCGACCGAATCCGTCCCGTGGTCGCACCACCGGGATCCTCTCCAGGCCGTCGCCGAGGCAAGGGGGGAAGGGATGAGGATCTGCGTGCTGGAGCACACGACGCACAGCGTCCCCGTCTTCACGCTGACAAAAGAAGTGTTTCCCGTCTGCCTCGTGGTCGGGAATGAACTGACGGGAGTATCCCGCGCGGTCGTCGACGCTGCCGACCTGGCCGTCGAGATCCCCATGTACGGCGTAAAGCAATCGCTCAATGCCGCGGTCGCCTACGGTGTGGCGCTCTTCGAGCTGATGAGGATCCTGAAATCACCTACCTGAAGACATCGTACGCCAGAGTGAAGAAGTCGCTTTTCTCGAGCGTGTGTATTCTGACAACACCCGCCCGGACGAGCGACACAAGGATGCGCGAGGCGCGCTGCTCCGATATGTTCACCAGGTTCGAGAATTCCCGGGCGGATATCCGCTCGTGTTCGTCCAGATAGCGGAACAACCTTTTCTCGTTCTCGCCGATTTCGAAATGCATGGGCGGGGCGTCGGGGCGGCCGTCGCGAAGGATCTTGACAACCTCTTTGCTCGCCATGATCGTCTTGTCGTTCACGCGTATGAACACCTTGGTTTCATCTTCGGTCTGCGTGCTTCCGTTGCTGTTCCCTGTGAAATAATGGGGCTTGTCGTGGCTTTCCTCCACGTACACCACGATCACGTCCTTCCCGTCGAACGCCACAATGTCGATCGAGGGTTCGATGCCCGGGAAGCAGAACTCGCCGGCCGCCTGATGAATCAGGTCCACCTCGCTCTTCTCGCTTTCCACGCCGACCACCGACCCGTCATCGTCGACCCCGAAGAGGATATGTCCCCCCTTGGTGTTCGCAAAGGCGATCAGCGCCCGGGCGATCTTCTCCGGCGTCGTGACCTTCCGCTTGAACTCGATTTCAAACCCCTCGCCTTCCTCGATGATCCTCGTGACGTCCTTATAATCCATTCTCTCCCCCCTCGTCAATCTCCGTGGTGTCCTTGGCTGAAGTCTGGCCGGACGTGACCGCAGGCACGCTCACGGCACTGCGCACTGCCCGCCCCGAGTCGGCAGTGGGAGATCCGGACTGACCGGGAGCGACGGAAACCATGTTCCGGGCTTCCATTCTCCCCAGGACGATCCCCCTGCGCCGCAGGACGTACCTCCCGTCGCCGTCAGGCCTGTGCCGGAGCGGGCTGGGAATCACCGCCGCCAGGCGCGCTGCCTGGTCGAGCGTCAGATTCTCCGCGTGAGCACCGAAATAGGTCTCGGCTGCCGCTTCGATGCCGAAGATGCCCGGCCCCCATTCGACGATGTTCAGATAGATCTCCAGTATCCGGTCTTTGTCCAGTTCCCTTTCCATGAGGTAGGTGATGATAAGTTCCTTCACCTTGCGTACCGGGTCCTTGGACGTGGAGAGGAAGATGTTCTTTGCGACCTGTTGCGTGATCGTACTCCCCCCGCGGGCCGCCCGCCGCTCCTGAATGTCTTTCTCCAACGATTCCCGGACCTCAAACCAGTCGACCCCTCCGTGCGTGAAGAACGTCCCGTCCTCCGCGACAACGACCGCATCCACAACGTGCTTCGGGATGCGCGAGAGGGCAACCCACTTCTGTGTGACAGTGAAGGGTTTTCCCACCGCCTCCGCCTCGGCCGCCCGCTGGCGCATGAGGGCAGTCCCGGCCGGGTTCTCCGTTTTCATCCCCGCCACGGAGAACCAGGGAATGGTGGCAAGTTCCGCGATCACAAAGGCGAGAATCACGAGGAGGGCCGTGGTGACCTTGTGCGTCCGGATCCAGCCGGGAATGCGGCGGGGGAAAGGCGGATGCGGCTCTGAACCGGGAGTCATGCCGGCGGACCCTGTCTGTCCGCCGCCCTGCGTGTTTTCAGCGATGATTCGTACTCTCCATATATTCCCGAAGGAGAAGACGTGCCGCCATTTCGTCGACGCGCCCCTTTTCCCGTCTTTTCCGTTTCTTCATCCCCCCGTCGATGAAAGCCTGCCGCGCATCCACGGAGGTAAAGCTTTCGTCCCAAATCTCGACGGGGACAGGGACCTGTCCCCGGAGGGTGGTGATGAAGCGTCCCACCTCTTCCCCCTTTGTCCCGAGCCCTCCGTCGGGAGCGAAGGGCATCCCCACGACGACCAGGACGACCTCCTCCTCCCTTACCCTCGCGGCGATCATTGCCGGGAGCCCCGGCGTATTGTCCATCGCACCGAGCCCCCGCGTGATGATCCGCAGCGGATCGCTCACGGCGATCCCCACGCGCTTGCTCCCGTAGTCGATCCCCATCACCCTTCCGGGTTCAGCGGCCATGGCTCACTCCTCGAACCGTTCCGCCCGTTTCATCCCTCTCACCCTGCGGATCTTCTCCAGCACGCGGTTGAGGTGCTCGGTGTTCTTCACCTGCAGGATGAACGTCCCTTCAAAGAATGAATCGTGGGAATCGATGTTCACGCTCCGGATATTCGTGTCCAGCGTCGTGGATATCGCGTGCGTCAGATCGTTCAGCAGTCCGGGGCGGTCGTCGCCGGACGTCCTGATCCCGGCCACGAACATGGCCCCGTCATCTTCGGGCCAGCGGACATCGAGGATCCGGTTGCTCTGGATCTGGAGCATGAGCCGGATATTCCGGCAGTTGCGGCGATGGATCTTCACTCCTTCCCCTGTCGTCACGAAGCCCACCACTTCGTCACCGGGGATCGGATGGCAGCACTTTGCATAGCTGTGGAGGAAATTGTCCTGTGTCCCCCCCAGCACGATGCCGGTCGCGATCCCCCGTGCGGATGTGATGAACCTGTTGAACAGCCCGTCGATTTTCCCCTCCTCCGTCACGACGGCCGACGGATGCTTCTGTTCGTCCTGGATGATCGCGATGATCTCGTCGGGGTCGATCTTCCCCTGCCTGATCCCCAGGAAAAAGGAAGCGGTGTTCTCCAGCTTTTTTTCGTGGAGGAAATTCTCCAGGTCGTCGTTGCTGAGCGTCAGCTTCGATTTCTTCACGCGCTTCTCCCACATTTCCTTCCCTTCTTCGACCGCCTTTCTCTCCTCCTCCTTGATCCATCGCCGTATATGCGACTTCGCCTTGTGCGTGACGGCGAATTTCTCCCAGTCGGGGTTCGGGGTCTGGTTTTTCGACGTGATGATCTCGACCTGGTCGCCGCTCTTGAGCTGTGTATCGAGCGGGACGATGCGGCCGGTGACCTTCGCGGCCAGGCAGTGGTCCCCCACCTTGGAGTGTATCTCGTAGGCGAAGTCGATCGGGGTGGAACCCGTGGGGAGGATCTTCAGCTCACCTTTCGGTGTGAAAACGTATATCTCGTCCTGGTACAGGTTCAGCTTGAAGCTCTCCATCAGCTGCTGTGCGGGAATCTGCCCCTCCGCCGCATTCTCGAAGATCTCCCTGACCCAGATCACCCAGTTCTGCAGCTCCTGGTCGACCGCGGGGGAATTCTCCTTGTACATCCAGTGTGCGGCGACCCCCTTTTCCGCGACCTCGTGCATCGCGCGCGTGCGGATCTGCACTTCCACCATCTTCCCGTCGGGGCCCACGACGGTCGTGTGGATCGACTGGTAGCCGTTTTTCTTCGGGACCGAGATGTAGTTCTTGAACCGCTCCGGATTGGGAATGTAGATGTCGGAAATGAGACCATAGACCTTGAAGCAGTCGTTGTTGTCCTCGGTGTCGAGTATCAGGCGGATCGCGAACAGGTCGTAGATCTCTTCGAGCGGCTTGTTCCTCTTGATCATCTTGTTGTAAATCGAGAACAGGTGTTTGGGGCGGCCGCTGATCTCGAACTTGATCCCCGCGTCCTTCAGGCGTTGCTCGATGGGCGCGGCGAATTTCCTGATGTAGTGCTCCCGTTCGCGCCTTCGCGATTTGATGTCCCGTGCCACCGCATCGTACGACTCCCTGTAAAGGTACTTGAAGGCAAGATCCTCCAGTTCCCACTTGATGTTCGCCAGCCCGAACCGGTGGGCGAACGGGGCGTAGATGTCGAGCGTCTCCTTGGCCATCCGTTTCTGCTTGTCAGGAGGGAGGTACTCGAGCGTCCGCATGTTGTGGAGCCGGTCGGCGAACTTCACGAGCATCACCCGTATGTCGTTGACCATCGACAGGAGCATCTTCCGGTAGCTCTCTGCCTGCGTGACGTCGTGGCTCTTGAAGATGTCGGAAATCTTCGTCGCGCCGTCCACGATCCCCGCAATCGTCTCCCCGAATTCCTCCCTGATATCGTTGATTGTGTATTCGGTGTCCTCGGCGACGTCGTGCATGAGGGCGACGGCGACCGAGACGTCGTCGAGCGGAATCTCTTTCGCGACGATCTTGGCAACTTCGTACGGATGGTCGAAAAACGGCTCGCCGGAGGCGCGGAGGTCGTGGCGGTGGGCGTTGAACCCGAATTCAAATGCCCGGCGGATCAGATTCTCATCCATTTTCGGCAGGCTCTTCTGGCATATCACCAGGAGATCCTCCAGCTTTTTTTTGTACTTGAGATTGGTCATCGTTGGATGAGAACAAGTGCACACTCCCCCTCCGCGCTGCGAAAACCGCTCCGGCGAAGGAGGAACCACACAGGAAAATATATCGGGTTGAGGCGGGATTGTCAAGGATCCGGCCGGCAGCATCCCGTGACGCCTGAAAACGGCGTCAGTGTCAACCCCGCCTGAGACCGGCAGGACTGTCAGTGAGGCCGCAGAAGGGCGTGCCCTTCAGTCACGCCAAAGACCGGCGTGATTTTCAATCTGTGCCGAAAATGCGGTCCCCCGCATCGCCGAGCCCGGGGAGTATGTACCCGCGTGCATCGAGCCGCCTGTCGAGAACGCATGAAAACAGGCGGACATCAGGATGATCCGTGGTGACCTTGCGGACACCGGCCGGCGCAGCAAGGAGTGTGACGAAACGAATGCGGCGCGCCCCCTTCTTCTTCAGGAACGTGATCGCAGCGCTCCCGCTCCCCCCGGTGGCGAGCATCGGATCGAGAAGCAGGACGAGGCTCCCGCCGAGCGAACGGGGAAACTTCGAATAATAATCGACGGGCTGGAGCGTCTGCTCGTTCCGGTACAGGCCGACGTGTCCGACGCGAGCCTCGGGAAGGAAATCGAGAAAACCCTCGACGAGCCCGAGTCCTGCCCGCAGGACGGGGACGATCACGATGTCGTCCGCCAGAACGTACCCGCGCGCAGTCTCGAGCGGTGTCCGGACCGCGCGTGTTTGCAGCTTCAGGTCATGCGTCACCTGGAAGGCCATGACGGATGCGATCCGACGAAGCGTCGTACGGAAAAGGTGGTTGTTCGTCCGGCGGTCGCGCAGGACCGTCAGGTCACGCTTGATGAGCGGATGGTCGATGATGGTCAGGTTCTTCATGGGGTTCGGAGCTTCCTTTGCATTGCGTTCGCCGCCACCAGCAACGGGTCCCAGAGGGGCGTGAAAGGGGGACTGTAGGCGAGGTCCCATTGCTGCATCTCGCGTATCGTCACCTTCTGCTGGATCGCCACCGCAAGTGTGTTGGCGCGGAGGACCGCCCCCTCCCGCCCCGAGACGTTCGCCCCCAGGAGGCGCTGTGACTTCCTGTCGGCGATGAGGCGGACCGTCACCCTCTCGCTCCCCGGCATCACCGCGACACGGGACCAGCCGGTGATGGTCTCGCCTACGGCGTCGAACCCCGCCTCCCGGGCGTCGTCCTCGCTCGCCCCTACCTGGGCGACCTCAAGGCCGAAGACGCGCACTGCGATGGCGCGGATGGCTCCCCGGAACAAAGCGTTCCCCCCGGCGGCATTCTCCCCCGCCGTCCATCCGGCCTTGCTTGCAATCGTCGCCAGAGGGATGTAGGCCTGCCTGCCGAGGACCAGGTTCTTCACCTCGCAGCAGTCGCCGGCGGCGTAGATATTGTCGACGGACGTCTGCTGCCGCTGGTCGGCCAGGATCCCTCCCGAGACACCCGTCCGGATGCCCGCCCCCCGTGCGAGGTCCGAGTTCGGCTCGACGCCGATCGCCACAACGACGATTGCGGCTTCGAATGACCCTTCGGCGGTCACCACATGGGTGACCTTTCCCTCGCGACCCCGGACGAAGCCGGCCACCTGTGCCATCCCGACGAACCGCACGCCGTTCTTTTCCAGCTCCTCACGAACACGTTCGCGGGTTTCGCGTTCGAGTGCCTTCATCGGAAGGCTCGAGTTGTGGAGCACGGTGACGTCGATCCCGAGAGATTTGAATGCATCGGCCATCTCCATACCGATGTATCCCCCGCCGACAATAACGGCCGTCCGGGGATGCTCCTCACCGACGAACTTCCTGAGCGCATAGGCCTCATCCAGCGCTTTCACCCGGAACACGTTGCGCGACTCTTCCCCCTCGAAACCCAGGCGCCTGGGACGCGACCCGGTGGCGATGACAAGCCGGTCGAACCTCTCCTCCGAGCTCGTCCCGTCCCTCAGGTTACGCACGCGGAGTGTCCGCCTCTGCGGCTGTAACTCCTCGACCCGGTGCAGGACACGCGCATCGATGCGGCGGGTCCTCCGCAGCCTCTCGGGAGTGAAGGCCGCCAGGTCCTCCGCCTTCACCTCCCCCGCAATATGGTACGGGATCTCGCAGACGCCGTACGACAGGGCCTCTCCCTGCTCGTAGAGGACCACTTCCGCATCCGGATTCGTCCGGGCCGCCTTGCTCGCTGCGCTCGGCCCCGCCGCGAGTCCCCCGATCACAAGGATCCGACGCGCCATGGATTCATTTCTGCTTGAATGTGAGGATGACGGGAACACCGCTGAATGTGAAGTGCCCCCGGATCTTGTTCTCCAGGAAGCGCCTGTAGGTATCGTCGACGAGCTTCGGTTCGTTGCAGAAAAACGCGAAGACCGGAGGCTTCGCCCTCACCTGCGTCACAAACTTGATCTTGATCTCCTTCCCCGAGCGGCTCCGCGGGGGGAACGCGCCGATGTCCGCGAGGAGGAGATCGTTTACTTCATTGGTCGGGATGCGCTTGTTTTGTTCGGCATCGACCGTCCTGACAAGGTCGATCACCTTGTAGATCCTCTGGCGGGTGAGCGAGGAGATGAAAATTACCGGTATGAAATCGTAAATCCTCAGTTTCTCTTCAAGGGCGCGTTCGTAGGATCGCGCCGTGCTGTCGTCCTTCTCAATGAGGTCCCATTTGTTCACCGCGATAACCACCGCGCGTCTCCGTTCCACCGCCGTCTCGATGATTCTCAGGTCCTGGTGCTCCAGTCCCTGTGTCGCATCGAGGAGAACGACGGCCACGTCGCAGCGGTCGATGCTCTTAAGTGTGCGGACCGTGCTGAAGAACTCAACGCTTTCCTTGATCTTGCTCTTCCTGCGGAGCCCCGCCGTGTCCACCAGGAGCAGTTCCTCCCCGTGAAAGCGGAGTATGGCGTCGATCGGATCGCGGGTGGTGCCGGGGATCTCCGTTACAATGTGCCGGTCTTCCTGAAGCAGCGCGTTCACAAACGACGACTTCCCCACGTTTGGTTTCCCGATTACCGCAATCTTCAGCCGGGGATCGACCTGCGCGCTCCCCTCCCCGGGGATGTCGTGCGTGACGATATCGAGGAGGTCTCCCACCCGGCGGCCGGCGAGCGCCGAAACGGGGACCGGCTCCCCCAGCCCGAGTGAATAGAACTCCGCGGCCCCCCCTGCGACCGAGTCTCCGTCGAGTTTGTTCACCACGAGGACGACTTTCTTCTGTGCACGCCGGAGCACGCCGGCGATTTCGACGTCGGCAGGGAGTCTCCCCTCCCTTCCGTCGACGACGAAGAGTACCTCATCCGCCTCCTCAATCGCCATCTGGGCCTGTTCGCGTATGGCCGTTTCGATGATGTCGTCCGAGGCCGGGACGAATCCCCCCGTGTCGATGAGCGTGAAGCGTTTCCCTCCCCAGTCCGTTTCTGCGTAATGCCGGTCGCGCGTTACACCCGGCGCATCGTCCACGATAGCGTCGCGGTGCCCCACGATCCGGTTAAAAAGCGTGGATTTGCCCACGTTGGGACGACCGACGATCGCGACAAGCCAGGTGGACATGAGGGTTGACAATGGGAGATGAAGGACCGGAAAGTGAAAGAATACGATAATCGGCTGCGAGTAGCAAGAGGAGGATCGAATGAGGGGGACAGTGACGAGCAGAACAGGAAGGGCAGCGGGAGAGCCCGGCGACTCAGGGCCTCGGAGGCGAGGCGAATGTGTGAACGTTTGCGAGCGCTTCGTTCAGTTTTTCAAAGCCGGAGGATTTCGAAATGTACGCGCTCGCACCTGCCGCAGCCGCGAACGCCATGTCTTCCTGGCGGTTGGAGGAGCTGACGACAACCACGGGGATGTCCTTCAGTCCTTCATCTTCCTTCATCATCTTCAGAATCTGCTTGCCGTCCACGCACGGGATATTGAAATCAAGAAGGACGAGCGAGGGTCTGGGACTGAGCGATTCGTCGGAGAACTTGTTCTTTCTGTAGAGATAGTCGATCGCTTCCTGGCCGTCGCGCACCACATGTATCTCCCCCGGGACATTGTTCCGTTTGAGAATGTAGGTGGTCAGCTTGAGGTGCTCGAAATTGTCTTCCACGAGCAATATGTCAAGGGGGCGGGTCATGGCTGACCCATCATAGTCAATTCGGCGAAAAAACACAAGGATACGATCCGGAACATGACGTGGATCACAACGGGACGGTACGTCCGTGCCTGCGCAGCCACCGTTCGGATTCCCGGAAAGAGGGGCAGATCGTCTCGACGATTCTCCAGAATCGGGGTGAATGGTCCAGGTACTTCAAATGAGCCAGTTCGTGGCAGATCAGGTAATCGGCGACCGCCGCCGGGAGTATGACGAGCCGCCAGTTGAAGCTGAGCGCCCCTTTCTTTGAGCAGCTCCCCCAGCGCGTCCGCTGGTTTCGAACAGTGATGCTGCTGTAACGGAATTTCCATTGTTCATTCAGTTCGCTCACGCGAACGGGGATGATCGAGTCAGCTTGCGCCCTGATCCACCGTTCCAGGAGAGGTCGGATATCTTCCGGGCTCTCGCGCGTGAGACAGACGATGATCTCAGATTCTGTCAGCGCCACCGAAGGCCTTCGCCGGTCTTCACGGACGATGCGAATCGCGCGTTCGGCTCCCAGGAGAAGGATGCGGGAACCCGCTCCCACAGTCACCTCTCCCGCGCTGCCGCCGAAAACCCTGAGCCTCTCCAATGTCCGGAGAATCCACGCGGCGTGCCGTTTCAGAACTGTCTCCGGGGCAGGCATCACGTGGTGGATCGGGACAACCACCTCCACGAGTCCGGCTTCCCGTATCCGGAGTGAGACGCGCCGCGCCCGCCCGCTCGGGCGGACCGTGTACGGGATCTCGCACTCCCCCAGCCTGACCGTGCCGTTCATCGCTTTGCCATTTTCTGGATTTCTTTGTACCTATGATGCACCAGGGACCCCGGAATCGACATGCGACTTGCCATCCATCCCATCAACCCGGAACACCGGCTCATCGAGCGGGCCGTGGAGGTTCTACGGGCGGGCGGGATCGTCATCTATCCCACCGATACCGTGTACGGCATCGGGTGCAGCATCGAGAGCAAAAATGCGATCGAGAAGATCCACCTGATCAAGCATCAGACGGAAGAGAAACCGTTCAGTTTCATCTGCTCGGGCCTGACACACGTCAGTGAATACGCGGTCGTGAGCAACATGGCATTCCGGACGATGAAGCACCTCATCCCGGGGCCGTACACATTCATCCTCCCCGCGGCAAAAATGAAGCAGTTCCCGAAGATACTTGTGTCGAAGCGGCGGACGGTGGGCATTCGTGTACCGGACAGCCCGATAGCGCTCGCCCTTATCAGGGAGCTCGGGCACCCGGTACTGAGCACCAGCGTGACGCTGGAGGATGGGACTGTTCTCAACGATCCCGATGAGATCGTCGGGCGTTTCAACAACAGGGTGGAAATGATCATCGACGGCGGTCCGTTTCACACGGGCCCCTCGACGGTGATCGATCTCACCGGTGATCAACCCGAGATCGTCCGTGAGGGTTCCGGCAATGTTTCTACGCTCTCCTGAGGTCGATCCTTCGCTTTTCTAAGATACTTCTCAGACGCGCGAGATGCAATCGGAACGCTCTGCGTTCATCTCAGACACACAATCTTCTTCTCCCAAGTCCGTCCTTCCGCCTGCAGCCTGCAGATGTACATTCCGGACGCTGCCGAATGCGCGTCCCAGGTAACGGTGAAGCTGCCGGGTCCCTGTTGCCTGTTGAGAAGCCGCGCGACCTCGCGGCCGGCGGCGTCATACACCGTTATCGTCACCAGGCTGTTTGTGGAGAGCCTGTAGCTGATCGACGTAGCTGGATTGAATGGGTTCGGAAAATTCTGCAACAGTCCGACTGCCGATGCGACGGCTGCCTGCCCCCCGTCCGCACCATTCAGGGGGACCGTCACCGCGCGGGACTCGCTGTAGTGCACCGTCCCGTCGAGGTCAGCCTGGCCGAGACGGTATTCATACGATCCCGGTGCCACGCCGTTATCAACCCACGAGTACGAGTGCGTTGTCAGGGAGGTTCCCGCTCCATAGGTAAACGAGGACGGGATCGCGCTGAAGGAACCGGTCGCCGCTGCACCCCGCTCCACCGTAAATCCGTAGCTCTTGATTTCGGAAAGCGTCGTCCAGGCAACCCGTACCGACCGGTCACCGACGGGGAGGACCGCGAAAGAGCTCAGCTGGACGGGAAGGGGGAGACGGGTAACGATCGACGTTTTCGGATCGCCGACCACAACGTCCATCCAGGACAAGAGTTGCGAAGCGCTGAAGAAGCTCTCGGCAAGGTTGTAGCCTGATATGTACCTGTCGAAAAGGATCGACACGTCGGCCATCCCACTGACAAAGGGCTCGTAGACATAGCCTTTGGCGCCGCTCGCTCCCTCATGAATCAGGTCGGCGATGAGTGATTGTCCGGACACCGCGGGGGCCATGAAACTCCGCGCAGAGGTGGACACGTAGGTCTCGGCAATCGCTCCAGGCGCCCATGTATCGTTCGGACTCCCGTCATCCGAGTACTGCGCCGCGTGATGGTCGTTGGACCCCCAGCTTGCATACCCCGCAATGCCCGACTGCCGCGTCAGAAATACCGTGTCCGTATTGAGAACGGTTGACGCGCCACTCAGGGCAAGAATGTCGCGTGCTTTCCTGAGGTTGGTGTTCAACGTCGCGTACGTGCCTCCCCATTGAGGATCCTGATCAAGAACAAATGACGACGCGGGGTCGAGATGAACTCCCGGCCCCGATTTGTCGATAAGCTGCTCTATTTCCTGGACCGAGTAACCGTCGAGCCTCGTGACCAGGTAAATCCCGAATGCCTTGTGTGAAAAGTGCGCTGTCTGACCGAAATACGGCGAGGGGATTCCCCCGCCCTCCCCGATTTGATCGCTCAAGGGTCCCAGGACGCACATGAGCTCGCTCTCGACGGAGGCTGATGCGGAGCCGACCCAACCGGAATCGCACCTGTCGATGCGCAGGGGGACTCCTTTTGTCGTGACGATATAATCGATGGAATCCGTGAGGTGGTTGTTCTGCAGGTACGTTTCAATCTGGCCCCGCAGCGATACGAAGTCAGCGTCAGTTATGGTCTCGGCGGTCGATGTGCTTACACGGATGATATTTCTCTGTGGTATGCCGCGCGCTGATTGGAAATAACTGCCGATCGCCAGGGAGACCTGACTGTTGGTATTGACGACGACTGCCACGTCCCCGTAGCCGGAGGCGAAAACAGTGCGGGATAGGAGGAGCGATGCCGCTATGAGAAAGTACGCCACGCGGTGAGTGCACATCATCATACAGTGCAATGCATCACCATGCGTGCCAGAGAGAAGGAGATCGCGGATGTCCCCAAAGTGCCCCGCTTTTGAGGACTCTGCCTCTGCAGCTCCGGTCCGGTGGGACGGAAAAAGCCCTCGTGTACCGGTTTTTACAAGAGGTTTCTACATTTTACCGATTGAATGTGAGCAATTGCCATGCTGGCACCAAAGGAAAAGGGACTTACCGAGCTGTGCTCAGTAAAGTCCCTTCCCTCTTCTTACTGTCGGGGCGCCGGGATTCGAACCCGGGACCTCCTGGTCCCGAACCAGGCGCGCTAGCCGGGCTGCGCCACGCCCCGATTTGTTCCAACGACGAGCGGAAATATACGCAACACGCTGCGGTAAATCAAGGACCTGCGTGGAGGTAGTAGTGGAGGGAATGAGCCCAGGTTCATTTGAATTCGCTCAGCCTGCGTCCCGGGCTGAGGGTGCGCAAAGCTCCCCGGCGATGCCCCCCGCAACGTCACCCTCCGCTGTCTGCTCATCCATACGTATCCAGCGTATGCGGCCGTCGCGACGGAACCATGTCATCTGGCGCTTTGCGTAGCGGCGGGTGTTCTTCCGGAACTCCGCAATCATCTCCCCGGCCGTGAGATCCCCTCTCAGGAGGGCGAACGCTTCTTTGTACCCCACGGTGTTGAGTGCGTTCAGGCTCAAGTTGTAACCGCCCCGTTCCAGCGATGCAGCTTCCTCCAGAAGCCCTCCGGAGACCATCCGGTCGCACCGGCTGTCGATCCTCCGGTAGAGCTCCTTCCTCTCCCAGAGGAGACCAAAAAGGACCGGCACGAAATCCAGTTCGATCTTCGGCAAAGCGTGATGGGATGAGAGGGACCTGCCCGTCGCATGGATCACCTCCAGCGCCCTGACAACCCGGCGAGGCTTCGTCGGGTCGATCCGTGAAGCAGTCTCAGGATCGAGCCGCCGCAGCTCCTCCATGAGATCAGGCAGTCCGCCACGCTTGATGCGTTCTTCCAGCGCATAACGGAATTCCGGGTCCGCTCCGGGGCCCTCGAACAACCCGTCGATAAGCGACCTGACGTAAAGCCCCGATCCGCCCGCGACAATCGGGAGGCGGCCGCGTGTAAATATCTGATCGACCGCTCTTCTTCCCAGCTCCCCGAATTTCCCCGCATTGAATTCCTCATCCGGATCCAGCTCGTCGATGAAATGGTGACGCACCAGTTCCCGCTGCGCAGGGGTCGGTTTGGCGGTCCCTACGTCGAGAAATCTGTATATCTGGCGGGAGTCGGCTGAGATTATCTCCCCTCCCAGAATTTCCGCGAGCCGCAGCGCGACCCCTGTTTTCCCGGATGCCGTCGGTCCTACGATCACAGGGACTCGGCGGGATACCCCGGAGCCCTTCTTTTCGGCGGCCTCTCCGGGAGCCTTCCCTACCATCCCATTTTGCCTATGAGGGGAACGAATTTGAAACCTTCGATCTCACGACGGATGAACTCTTCACCGTGCCTGGTGATCACGATGAGCGCCTGTTGCTGGAGTGTCCCGACGGGGATCACGAGCTTTCCCCCCTCGGCGAGCTGCTCCGTAAGCGGCCTGGGTACATCCGGTGCGCCGGCCGTCACGATGATGCCGTTGTAGGGCGCGAACTCTTTCCATCCCACTGTCCCGTCCCCCCCCTTCGTGGCAATCCGGTAACCGAGCCGGTCGAACATCTTCCGCGCCCCGGCAAGGAGTTCATGGTCCCGTTCTATGGAGAAGACGCGCGCTCCCAGCACCGAAAGGACGGAAGACTGGTACCCCGACCCTGTCCCTATCTCGAGAATCCTATCCCCGGCCCGAACACCAAGGGCCTGGGTCATGAATGCGACCGTATAGGGCTGGGAGATCGTCTGCCCCTTCCCTATCGGAAGGGCAGAGTCTTCATATGACCTGTTGGTAAACGGCTCGGGAACAAAGAGATGGCGTTCCACCGTGACCATCGCCCCGAGGATCTTCTCATCGGTGATCAGCCTGTCCCGCAGGAGCGCGATCATATCATGGCGTTCTTCGTCGAACCGTCTCACGGTTACGCCTGCACCCCCGTCTTGAGGACACGCCACACCGCAGCGGCGGACCGGTCGGCCTCCACGTTGAACCGCGCCTTGAGTTCCTTCCGGAGAACAGCGGGTGTCAGGCCCCGGTAGAGCGTCCCGTTTTCGGCAATCGAGACCATGCCCGTCTCTTCGGAGACGATCACGACAATGACGTCGGCCTGCTCCGAGATCCCGAGTCCTGCCCGGTGCCTCGTCCCGAGAAGCTGCCCTTCCCATGCCGTGAGATTCGACAGGGGGAGCGTGCAGCGGGCCGCCTCGATCACTCTGTCTTTGACGACCACCGCCCCGTCATGCAGGGGAGAGCGGGGGTTGAAAATGGAGAGGAGGAGCGAGCGACTCAGATGGGCCTCAAGCTTGGTGCCGGTTTCGACTGCCATCCGTATTCCCGAGGCGCGGACAAACACGATGAGGGCCCCTATTTTCTTCCGGGAGAGCTCCGTCACCGTGGCGACCACTTCGTCGATGGACTCGTCGACGTTGATTTTGAGGAAGACCCTGATGATCGGGCTCCGGCTTATGAGCACAAGGAGCCTGCGGAGTTCAGGCTGAAACAGTATGATGAACGCGAGGACCCAGATATCGGAGAGTGTGCGAAGGATCCACGTCATCGCCTTGAGATTGGAGGCCTGCGCCACCAGGGAGAAGGCAAGAATCAGCAGTAATCCGGCGAAAATCTGTATCGCGATCGTGCCCCGCATCGCGACATACAGCCGGTAGAAAATGAAGGAGACGAGGAGGATGTCAATGACATCGGAGAGTCCGACAGAGATGAAACCTATTCTGAAGAATTCCATACGTCGCTCCCATGGAAGTAGTCTGCCCCGCCCTCAGCGGGAAGCCCCGCGGACAGCGTCGGCAACGGAGATGGCGCGCCTGGTTTCCCTGACATCGTGTACGCGGATCACGTGTGCGCCGGAGAGGACAGCGGAGGTTGCGGCCGCGAGGGAGGCTTCGAGCCTGTCGTGCACTGGCAGCCCGGACGCGGAAGCAAGGAATGATTTCCTGGACGGGCCGACAAGGACCGGGTAACCGAGATCGCCGAACCGGGAAAGTCCCGAGAGAAGCCTGTAGTTGTCTGCCGCCGTTTTGCCGAAGCCGATGCCCGGATCCACAAGCATCTGCCGGACCCCGTGTCTCTCACCCGTCCCGACCGCCTTTCCCAGGAAGGCATGGATCTCGCCGAAGAGGTCGAGGTACGCGGGATCCTTTTGCATGGTCTTCGGTGTCCCCTTGATGTGCATGACCACTGCGGTGGCCCCCGCCCTCCCCACCGTCCCGGCCATTTCAGGATCGAACCCGAAACCGCTGATATCGTTGACGATCGAAGCGCCCGCGGCGAGGGCGCGCGAGGCGACGGCCGACTTGTACGTGTCGATCGAAATCGGGACCGATACCTGTCGAACGAGTGCTTCGATCACGGGCAGAACACGGTCGAGCTCTTCCTGAACGCCGACCGGCTCCGCTCCCTCGCCGTACGCAGCCCCTTTCGGGCGTGTGGACTCGCCCCCCACATCGATAAAATCAGCCCCCTCTTCCGCCATCGCCAAGGCATGATCTACAGCCTTTGCGACCGAGACATATTCCCCTCCGTCGGAGAACGAGTCGGGGGTCACGTTCAGGATCCCCATGATATGGGTTCTTGATGCGAGGTCGTACTCACGGACGCCGAACGTATAGACGAACGCTCCGCGCGTCGGAGGTTCACCGGCCCGAAGGGTCATGGAAGCCCCCATAAGACGGAACGAGGCAACCCGCCGGTCACCTCACACTCTCACATTTTTTTCTTCTCCATAAGGGCCCTGCGCTTCGCTTTAGCCCTTTCAACAGCCTTCTTATGTTTCTTCCGCACCTTCGTGGTTTTCTTGTTCATTGTTCCTCCGGTGATCTTCGCTCATGCTCAAGCGTGCGATTGCGCGCTTTTCACACCGATGATAGCCATTTTCGGGAAGAACGTCAAGACGGGGGGTCGAAGTCGCTGGTCGGCGGGATCAGAGGGCGGACTCTTCGTACCATGCGGCTTGTATCTCTTCAAGGACCTCGTCGCTCGCCGCGTCAGGTTCATCTTTAAACGACGGGAGCGCCAGGATCATCCCTCGAAGTCTGGGGAGATCGATACCGAGTGGATCCTCGCCCGGAAACCGTGCGGCAAGTTCCCGGGCGAGGCCCTCCACATCGCGCCAGGTGAGGGTCACGATGTCACTCTCCTTCAGCGAGCGTACTTCTTGTAGCGGTCGTTGATGCGCCCCCAGTGGAGATTGGCGATGAAGTTGTCGACATAGGCCGCCCTCTTGGGACCGTCCTTGTGGTAGTACGCGTGTTCGAACACGTCCACAGGGATCAGGGGTATGCCCCCCCAGATCGCCCCGTAGTGGTGCTCGTCGACGAGAACGTTGAGGAGTCGCCTGGAGTAGAGCTGGTCGAACACGAGGACTCCCCAGCCGCTCAGTTTTGCGGATACTGCCGCCGCTTTGAAATCCGCCTTCCATGCATCGAACGTGCCGAACTCCTTTTCAATCGCGGTTTTGATCTCCGGACCATGAGAAGGGTTTCCGTCCCCCCCCATCACCTCCCAGTAGACATCATGAAGGACGGTTCCGGCGTGGTTCCATGTGAGGCGGCGCTTCAGCTCGCCGACCTGGCTGTAGTTGCCGTTTGCCGCGGCACGGTCAGCCGTCTCCAGAGCCTTCTCGATGGTGTTCAGCGCCGTGACGTATCCCTTGTGATGCGTGTTGTAGTGCCAGTCCGTGGTCTCCGCGTCCACGACCGGCGCGAGGAGCTTTTTGGCTTCTTCGTCCGTGTAGGGGCGTGCATTAAATTTCCATTCATAGGGCATGAGAGACATCTCCTTTGATGATTGTGTGTTGGTGTGAACGAAACCCGCCGGCGCCTCTTCAGACGCCGAACGAACTTCCGCAGCCGCAGGTCTTCGTCGCCTGCGGGTTGTTGAAGACAAACCCTTTGCCGTTCAGGCCGTCGCTGAAATCGAGAACCGTGCCGCTCAGGTAAAACAGGCTCTTCGGGTCGACAAAGACCGTCACTCCGCGTATTGTGAACACCCGGTCTTTCTCGTTCGGCTTCTCGTCAAACCCGAGCACGTATGAGAGTCCCGAGCACCCGCCCCCTTTCACGCTGAGGCGGAGCCCGTGCCCGGCCGGGATGTTGTTTTCCGATTTCACCTTCGAGACCCGGACGGCCGCTTTCTCCGTCAGCGTGATCTCCTCGCCGATCGCCGGCCGGTTGTCTACATCGGTTTCAGGCATATCACTTCCCTCCTCTGTGTCGTTTGACCGCCTCTTCCCGTACCCTTGTCAGGACCCTCGTCCACCCGTGCTCCTACATCCCCAGTTCGAGCCGGGCCGCCTCGGACATCATCGAGGGGTTCCACTGGGGTTCCCACACGACGTTCACCTTCACCGCCGTGACACCCGGGATCACGCGAACTTTGGATTCGACTTCCCGGGGGAGCGACTGCGCCGCCGGGCACGACGGCGATGTCAGCGTCATCGTGATGAGGACACCCCCGTCGAGCGCCACCCGTATATCATAGATGAGACCCATCTCATGGATGTTGACCGGGATTTCCGGATCGTAGCACGTCCGGACGGCCTCGGTCACCTGACCTTCAATGAGTTTCTGCTCGATGGTGCTGATCTGATGACTTTCCGGAGCTGTGTCCATGGCATTCATTCCGTTGAAATCGCATGTGATGTGCCGTCCAGCGCGGCGTGGAGCGTGTGCCAGGGGAGGCTCGCGCACTTCACGCGCGCCGGGAATTCGCTCACGCCCGCGAATGCCGCGAGCTTTCCCAATCGTTCCATTTCCTCTTCTGATGCGAGCGCACCCGTGACAAGTCCGCGAAAATCCCGGAACATCCCCTCCGCATCGCCCAGCGTCTTTCCCTTGAGCATCGAGCTCATCACGGAAGCCGACGCTTTGGAGATCGCGCATCCGGCGCCGGTGAAACTGATGTCGGCGATGACGTCCCCATCCATCCTGACGTAGATCGTGTAATGGTCGCCGCACAGGGGATTGTACCCCTCGATGCTCCCTGTCGCATTCTGCATCACCCTGAAATTCTTCGGGTTCCGGTTGTGATCGAGTATCACCTGTTGATAGAGATCGCGGAGTGCGGACATCAGCCGAGCACCTCCCGCACCCTGTGGAGCGCGGCAAGGAATACGTCGATTTCCTCCTTGGTATTGTAGAATGCAAACGACGCACGCGCGGTGGCCGGAACGCCGAACCGCTGCATGACCGGTTGCGCGCAATGGTGCCCGGTCCGTATGGCGATCCCCTCGTCGTCCAGTATCGTGCCGATGTCGTGCGGGTGGATCCCGTCGATGACAAAGGAAAGGACCGCGGCCTTCTCCCTGGCCGTCCCGATGATCCTGAGCCCCGGTATTTCCGCAACCCTCTTTGTCGCGTAGTCCAGGAGCTCGTGCTCGAACTCCGCGAGACTGGCGAGGTCGATTTCGTTGATGTAGTCGATCGCGGCGCCCATGCCGATCCCCCCGCCGATGTTCGGCGTCCCCGCTTCGAACTTGTATGGGAGGTCGTTGTAGACCGTCTTCTCGAACGTGACGGATTTTATCATGTCTCCCCCCGACTGATACGGGGGCATCGCGTCGAGGAGCTTCGTGACGCCGTAGAGGACGCCGACGCCGGTCGGCCCGAACGCCTTGTGGGCGGAGAAAACGTAGAAGTCGCAGTCCAGGTCCCTGACGTCCACCTTCATATGGGGGACCGCCTGTGCGCCGTCAAGAAGGACCGGGATGCCGTGTGCATGGGCCATCGCCACCATGGTCTTCACAGGGTTGATCGTTCCCAGCGCGTTGGAGACGTGGGTCAGTGCCACGATCTTCGTCCGGGGCGTCAGCAGCTTTTCATATTCTGCAAGCTCGATCTCCCCCCTGTCGTTGATGGGGATGACGCGGAGATTTGCCCCCTTCTCCTCGCAGAGGATCTGCCAGGGGACGATATTGGAATGGTGTTCCATGGCAGAGATCAGGACTTCATCTCCGGCTCCCACGCATGTGCGCCCGTAGCTGTACGCAACGAGGTTGATCCCCTCGGTCGTGCCGCGGACGAATATGATCTCCCTCTGGTGCGCGGCGTTCAGCAGGTGCTGCACCTTCACACGCACTCCTTCATAGGCCTGGGTGGCGCGCTCGCTCAGGTAATGGACGCCGCGGTGGATGTTCGAATTCTCTTCCTCGTAGTACCGGATCGTTGCGTCGATCACCACCTGGGGCTTCTGGCTTGTCGCAGCATTGTCGAAGTAGACAAGGGGCTTCCCGTTGACCCTCCGGCGCAGCAGCGGAAAATGGTGCCTGCAGAGGCGTACCGCCTCGAAGCGTTCAAGAAGGTCCTGGTTGGCCTGACCGGGTTGGTTGGCCACGTTGGGAGCGTCGGCCTTGTTGGAATGTACAGTTGTCGTGTGCATCAGGTCTCCATATTTACCCGTCCCTGCCGGAGACGGGCATGAAGCAGGGCATCCAGTTTCTCACGGAGCGCATCGACGTGCACCCTGTTGATCACGTCGGTCGCAAAGGCGAACGTCAGCAGATCGCGCGCCTCGGTCTGCCCGATGCCGCGCGCACGGAGGTAGAACACCTGCTCCTCGTCGAGCTGGCCGACCGTGGCACCGTGCGTGCATTTCACGTCGTCGGCGAAAATCTCCAGCTGGGGTTTGGTATCGATCGTCGCCTCATCCGAGAGGAGGAGTGTCTTGTTCGTCTGTTTCGCGTCGGTCTTCTGCGCATCCTCCCGCACGAATATCTTCCCGTTGAATACCCCCCGGGCGGATCCGTCAAGGACAGCCTTGTAGAGCTCATGGCTCTGGCAGTGTGCTTTCGCATGATCGATGACGGTGTGGTTATCCACATGCTGCATCCCTGTGGCAACCGATAGTCCGTTGAGCGTGCACTCCGCGCGTTCCCCCTCGAACAGCGCGTTGACATTGTTTCGCACAATCGCGCCGCCGAAGTTGATGGCGTTGGATGTGAACGACGCCTCCCCTCCGAGCGAGACCATTGTCGTCCCCACGTGGAAGGAACTCAGGTTCTCCATCTGCAGCTTGTCGTGCTCCACGGCTCCCCCCTCCCCCACGAAGATCTCCGTGACCGCGTTCGTGAGGTACAACCCCGGACCCTTGCCGCCGTATGTTTCGACAACCGAAAGCCGGGCGCCGTTCCCCGCGATAATGAGGTGCCGTGGCTGCACCAGCAGCGGCGTGTCGCCGGATGAGGCGAGAGAGAGTATGTGGACGGGCGCGTCGAGCGTCACACCGTCGCCCACCCGTACGAATGCCCCGTCAAGGAGGAACGCAGTGTTCAGGGAGGTGAATGCGTCCCCCCCTCTCCGTTCGGGTGAAAGATACCGGAGCGCCAGTGCGGGATCGTGCGCAAGGGCCGCACCGAGGCTGCCGACGCTCACGCCCGGAGACCCCGGGGGTATCGAGGAGAGCCCGCTGGAAAAATGACCGTTGATGAATACGAGAACGATGCCCCCCGTCCCTGTGAGGGACCAGGGGCGGAGGTCCGGCTCCGCGAAGCCTGACGCCGCGTACGCGAGGACGGGATGGAAATGCGTCGCTGCGAGCGGCGCCACGCTTGTGAACCGCCATTCCTCCTCGGCAGTGGTCGGGAACCCCTGCGCGGCGAACGCCGCAAACCCCCTGCGCCGCAGTGCATGGAGGGGGGTTTGTGATGCCCCGTTGAGTCCCTCCTCAAATTGCGTAAACCTGCCCGCGTACCAGTCCTTTGTTCCTGCGGAAGCGTTCATTTCGATCCTGCCTCCTGCGCGTCCGCCGTCACGGCTCCGGACTCTCCCCTGATCCAGTCGTACCCCTTCTCTTCGAGAACGAGCGCGAGTTCCTTTCCCCCTGATTTCACGATCCTGCCGTCGATAAGGACGTGGACGAAATCAGGAACGATGTAGTTCAGCAGGCGCTGGTAGTGCGTGACGACGACGACCGCGTTTTCGGGGGACCGGAGCTTGTTGACCCCTTCCGCGACGATCCTGAGCGCGTCGATATCGAGACCGGAATCGGTTTCATCGAGTATGGCGAGCGTCGGGTCGAGCACCGCCATCTGGAAGATCTCGTTCCGTTTCTTCTCTCCCCCCGAGAACCCTTCATTCACAGGCCTGTTGAGAAGACTCTGATCGAAATCGATCACCTTCATCTTTTCCTTCACCAGGGAGAGGAACTCCATGGCATCGAGTTCCTCCATCGAGCGGTGCTTCCTGATGGCGTTGAGCGCAGCCTTGAGAAAATACATGTTGGTGACCCCGGGTATTTCCACGGGGTACTGGAAGGCGAGGAAGATGCCCTCACGGGCCCTCTCTTCGGGAGCAAGCCCGAGGAGGTCTTTCCCCTGATACAGGACCTCCCCCTCCGTCACGACGTAGGCCTCCCGCCCGGCAAGCACTCCCGCAAGCGTGCTCTTCCCCGAGCCGTTGGGCCCCATGATGGCATGGATCTCCCCCTTCTCGACACGGAGGTTGATTCCCTCCAGGATCGCGTTTCCCTGAACCCCCGCATGGAGGTTCCTGACTTCGAGCAGACTCATAGGGCCGTTGTCTCCATGTTCATTGTGTGCACGCACCGCGCGACGCGCCGGGTCACCCGACGCTCCCCTCAAGGCTTACGCCCAGGAGCTTCTGTGCCTCCACGGCGAACTCCATGGGGAGTTCCCGGAACACCTCCTTGCAGAAACCATTCACAATCATGTTCACCGCGTCTTCCGTGGAGAGCCCCCGCTGCTTGCAGTAGAAGATCTGGTCTTCCCCGATTTTTGACGTTGACGCTTCATGCTCGACCCTGGAGGTGGTGTTCTTCACCTCGATGTAGGGGAAGGTATGCGCCCCGCACCTGTCGCCCAGAAGGAGTGAGTCGCACTGCGAGAAATTCCGCGCGTTGACGGCGTTCCGCTTCACATCGACAAGCCCGCGGTACGAATTCTGTCCGTGTCCCGCCGAGATCCCTTTGGAGACGATCGTGCTCTTCGTATTTGCCCCGATGTGCACCATCTTCGTCCCCGTGTCTGCCTGCTGACGGTTGTTTGTCACGGCAACGGAGTAAAACTCGCCGACGGAGTTGTCCCCGATCAGAAGCACGCTGGGATACTTCCAGGTGATCGCGGATCCCGTTTCCACCTGCGTCCAGGAGATCCGCGAATTGCGCCCCGCGCACTTCCCCCGCTTCGTGACAAAGTTGAAGATCCCCCCCTTCCCCTCCTTGTCCCCCGGATACCAGTTCTGCACGGTCGAGTATTTCACCCGGGCATCATCCAGTGCGACAAGCTCGACAACGGCTGCGTGGAGCTGGTTCGTGTCCCGCATGGGCGCCGTGCACCCTTCAAGATAGCTCACATACGCACCTTCGTCGGCGACGATCAGCGTCCGCTCGAACTGCCCCGTGTCCGCGGCATTGATCCGGAAATAGGTCGAGAGTTCCATCGGGCAGCGGACCCCTTTCGGGATGTAGCAAAATGAGCCGTCGCTGAAGACGGCGGAATTGAGCGCGGCGAAAAAGTTGTCCCCCGCCGGGACGACAGAGCCAAGGTACTTTTTCACGAGGTCGGGGTGTTCACGGACCGCCTCGGAGAAGGAACAGAATATGATCCCGAGTTCGCCGAGTTTCTCTTTGAATGTCGTGGCGACGGAGACACTGTCGAACACCGCATCGACCGCCACGCCCGATAACCGCTCCTGCTCTCCGAGCGAGATGCCGAGTTTCTGGTACGTTTTGATAAGCTCGGGGTCGACCTCCGAAAGGTCCTTCGGGCGGACCTTCGGCCGGGGCGCGGAATAGTAGATGATGTTCTGGTAGTCTATCGCCGGGTACCTGACATTGGGCCACACGGGCTCCTTCATCGTCAGCCAGTGCCTGTAGGCCTTCAGTCGCCAGTCGAGCATCCACTCCGGTTCTCCCTTCTTCGAGGAAATGAGCCGGATGATGTCTTCGCTTAGCCCACGCGGGGCGGCATCGGCTTCGATGTCGGTCACAAACCCGTACTTGTATTCCTGGTTTGCGAGTTCTTCGATATTGCTGGTCTCTGTGCTCATGGGTTCAGGCTGTCTCCTGTGCCGCTGCTGGTTTCGCCGCCGCTGTGGGTGCAACTGCAGGCGCCGGAGCAGCAGGCCGTGCCGCCGGAGCCGGTTTCGAGGGAGGAGTACGGAATTCCGGATAGTGCAGAGCCCAGCTTTGCCGGTCTATCGGGCTCAGGACCCCTTCACGTTCCAGCGACGAGATAAATTCATGCGCAATCTGTTCCGCCTCGGGGTACGCCGCTTTGATTCTCTTTCGGTCAAGATAGAGTTGTATCCCATACTGGATGTCCCTGAAGAAGACGTTTGACTGATGGTAGAGAGGGAATCGTGACTTCAGAAACGCGAGTACCTCCGTACGGTGATCCAGGATTTCTGATGCATGTTTCATTATGCGGGTAGGCATGTGTGGTTAATGGGCGGGTGCCGCATTGGCTCTTCTCATTTCCGTTTTCTGGTTCGTTTTCTGGTTGATTTTCCGGCTGATCTTCCGAACAGTCTCGTTCACTCTCCCGATCGTGTAGGCGATCTCCTCTTCGGTCGTGAACCTGCCGAGGCCGAACCGAAGCGAACAGAGCGTCTCCTGCGGGGTCAATCCGATCGCCCTGAGCACGTGCGACGGTTCCGCTGAGGCAGAGCTGCAGGCCGAACCTGCGGAGATCGCGATGTCTTTCATCGCCATCATCACGGCATCGGCGTTCGCCCCCGGGAAAAGAATGTTCGCGTTGTGAGGGAGACGGAGCGTGGGATGTCCGTTGAGCCTGACACCTTCGAGAGCCTCGTTCACACCCTCGACGAGGCTATCACGCAGCCCCGAAAGGCGGCGGGATTCCCCGGGCATGACAGCAGCGGCGATCTCGGCCGCAACGCCGAATCCGGCGATACCCGGCACGTTCAGGGTTCCTGAACGGATTCCTTTTTCATGTCCCCCCCCGTCAAGAAGAGGGATCAGGCGGATTGGCGGTCGTCCTGCCCTGACGGCAAGGGCTCCGACCCCTTTCGGGCCGTACATTTTGTGTGCGCTGAAAGAAAGGAGATCAATATGCATCGCGTGCATGTCGATGGGAATCTTCCCCACGGCCTGCGTGGCATCGCTATGAAAGAGGACTCCGCGTTCGCTGCAAAGCGCGCCGAGCGCCTCAAGGGGCGCAATCGTTCCGATCTCGTTGTTGGCCGCCATTATCGAGACCAGTATCGTCCCGGGCGTTATCGCCCGCCGGACATCATCCGGATCCACCATGCCGTACCGGTCCACCGGAACGCGGATTACTTCGAAACCTTCCGCTTCCAGACGGGTGCATGTGTCATGCACCGCACGGTGTTCTGTGCCGGCGGTGATGATCCGGTTTCTCCGGGCGCGGTCTCCCCTGGCAGCCCCCTTCAGGGCGAGGTTGATCGATTCCGTCGCTCCGCCGGTGAAGATGACTTCCTCCGGGAGGGCACCGACCAGGGCGGAAACCCGCCGGCGGGCCTGCGCGACTGCCGCTTCCGCACGCCAGCCGAACTCGTGCTGCGTGCTCGATGCGTTCCCGTACACTTCGTCCATCAGCGGGATCATCGCGTCGATGACACGTCTGTCGACACGGGTCGTGGCCTGGTTATCAAGATACACCGGAGTATTCATCGCCTCAGACTATCTCCGAAAGATTCATCGTGCTGAAAGCGCGTTCTATGTTGGCCTGCACCTTCGTGAGAGGCGACTTGATCGTGCAGACGGTGAACACGGTACACGTCTGGGGCCCCTCCGAAAGACACTGAACAATCGCCTGGCGGGTCCCCTCTATGGCGCTGATGATAAGAGAGACCGGTATTTCGGCAGGAGCCCTGGCCAGTGCATACCCGCCCCGCATCCCCTGGTGGGACGAGATGAGTCCCGACTTCGTCAGTTTCTGCAGCACCTTGGAAAGGAGCTCATAGGGGATCCCGTACGTGTCGGCGATTTCCTTCGCGGTCACGATCTCACCGGCCGGCTTTGTGGCGATGTGCCGGATAGCAATCAGCCCGTATTCAACTCTTTTCGAGAGTCGTATCATTTTATGCGCCCGGCCTCTGTTTCACACGCACACTGGGTCCCCTTCTGGATTCTCCGACGGGAAGTTAATATACGACCGTTCAAGTCCACTTTCAGGTCAAAAAAAACAACTCTCTTCTGTCATCCGTATAAACACCATTGAACGCCGCGTGAGTTCCCCTCCGGCCATAGAATATACCGTTCTCCTGTCACTTTGTCAAGAACCGAGGTAGAGTGGTCTACGGGCCTCGCCGGCCAAGCCGCAAGAGTCCCCTTTGCATTGTTGGCCCCTTTTCGGTATTTTCTTCCCGCACAACTCCGGAGAACCATGTTTGCAATCGAATCTGACGCTCTCTCCAAGGTGTACAAAAGCGGCGTGTTCCGCCGGCAGGAAGTGCCCGCTCTCACCGGGTTTTCCATACAGGTGGAGACAGGTCAGATATTCAGCCTTCTCGGCCCCAACGGGGCCGGGAAAACGACATTCATCAAGATGCTCCTTTCACTGGCAGCTCCCACATCCGGGAGTGCGTCCGTGCTCGGGCGCCGGCTGCCGGACGTCCGTGTCAGAGAAAAGGTGGGATACCTCCCCGAAAACCACAGGTACCCCGGCTACCTGACGGGAGAACAGGTGTTACGTTACTTCGGTGCACTGGGGGGAGCACCCTCCGGCGCGCTCCCGGCGCGTATCAGCAGTCTGATGGAGCTTGTCGGCATATCCCAGTGGCGGAAAATGAAGGTGAAAAAGTACTCGAAAGGAATGATGCAGAGGTTGGGGCTCGCCCAGGCTCTCATCAACGATCCGGAGATCATATTTCTGGACGAGCCTACGGACGGAGTCGACCCGGTCGGCAGGAAGGAGATCCGGGAGATACTGAGGGACCTGAAACGGAGAGGGAAGACGATATTCCTGAACTCGCACCTCCTTTCAGAGGTGGAACTCGTCTCCGACAGAGTGGCGGTCCTCGACAAGGGGCATCTCCTGAAAGTGGGGACGGTCGACGAGCTGACCGCAACGGGACAGGCGTATGTCATCGGCATTACCGGGACGCTACCCGAACCGGTGACCGTGGCCGCGCGCGCATTTGTCATCGCACTCTCGCAGCAAGGGGAGAATGTCACAGCGGAGTGCCGGACGACTGCCGAGCTTAACCGGGTGATCGACCTTCTGAGGAGAAATAATGTGGAGATCACGTCCGTCACGCGCGCGCGGAGCACTCTGGAGGATTCGTTCATCTCCCTGATTACCGGGGAGGCCCACCCATGAAGATCATCACGCTCATCAGGTGGACGGTCAGGGAGTTGGCCGCCAAAGCGACGCTGTACGTCCTTGCAGGGATCTCCACGCTCATGCTCCTCTTCGCGGCACTGGCCATGGGGACGGATTCGACATCCGACGGAACCACAATCACATTCTTCGGAAAGCCGGCGTCTCCCCCGGTCACGCACGAGGCACTTGCGGATCTCGCGGGAAAAATCGAAGCGGGGTTCGCAGGAGGCTTGTTCCTGGGGATCGTCGTCTTCGGCGTCTTTGGCACCGCCGGGGTGATCACCGACGCGCTCGAGAAAGGGACTGTCGACCTCTACCTTTCGAAGCCGATCGCACGGTGGGAGCTCCTCCTGGGAAAATACCTCGGGAGCGTCGCGGCCATTTTTCTGAACATCCTGTACTTCATCGGCGGTCTCTGGCTCATCGTGGGGGCCAAGGTCGGCGTCTGGAACATCCCGTTTCTTCTGAGTTCGTTCCTGCTCACATACGTCTTCGCGGCCCTTTATGCCATAGTCACGTTTTTCGGGGTCGTTTCAAGAAATATGGCGATCGCGATCATCGGGGGGATACTCTACTTCATGCTTATTGCGGGACCCCTGGAGGGCCGCCAGACCGGCCTCTATCTTCTCTCTGAGAGCGGGGTCTACCGGGGAATTCTGGATGGCCTGTACTACATATTCCCCCAGATCCCCGCGATGGAATCGGGCGCCATCCACTTGATCTCGGGCGAGCAGGCACAGGTAACTCCGTTTGTGCAGTCGTTCCTTTCCGGGGGAGGGATACTCGGCGTGGCTGCGTGGCTGCTGCAAAGAAGAGACTTCTGAGCGGTTCACCTCTCCAACTCTCTCGATTGCTTCGCTCCCCAATTCTCGTTACATTGGGGTGATCGTGAGCGCCGGCGGGCTGGATGGATCTTGTCCGCGTTACGGCACCTCGGCCGCACGCGCGATCCTTTCCGTTCTCTTTAGCCCCAGGAATCACTCCCATGCAGAATCCCGGCCTCAGGGCCGCCTCTGAAACGTCGCGTTCCGACGGCGGACAGAGCATTCTCGAGATATCAAGGATCAGACAATGGCTGAAAAGCTGAAATTCGAAGATCTGGAGTCGTCCATCGGCTCGAAGCACAAGGGGGACGAGAAATTCCAGGCGGTGGGAGTCATCGGCCTCGGCGTCATGGGTCACGGCATCGCCCAGACGGTCGCCGGGGCGGGGATCGAAGTGATCGGCGTGGAAAAGACCGCCGAGAGCCTCAAGGCGGGCATCAACGGGCTCTCCAAGGCGATGGACATGGAGATCAAGCGGTGGGGCATGACGTCGTCGGAGAAACGCGCCGTGCTCAGCAGGGTCCGCGGTACGACGGATCTCGCGGAACTGAGGGGGTGCGATATCATCATCGAGGCCGTCGACGAAAACATGGAGCTCAAGAGGCAGCTCATTGAAGCCTTCTACGCGGTGGGAAAGGAAGACGCGGTGTTCATCTCCAACACCGCCACCCTCTCTCTGAGCAAGCTCTCCCAATCCAGCAGGCGCGCCGACCGGATCATCGGGATGCATTTCCTCAATCCCGTCCCGCAGACGCCGCTTGTCGAAATCGTTCGCGGGATGAACACGTCCGACGAAACATTCCAGCTCGTGAAGGCCTTCGCCCGGAGGATCGGCAAGACTCCCGTGGAGGTGTTCGAGTACCCCGGATTCATCACCACACGCACGATACTCCCGATGCTCAACGAAGCCATGCATGTCCTGATGGAAGGGATCGCCCGGGCCGAGGACATCGACATCGCCATGAAACTCGGGTACGGGATGCAGACTGGCCCCCTGGAGATGGCGGACACCATGGGACTGGACGAAGTGCTGATGTGGATGGAAGTCATGTACCACGAACTGGGAGAATCGCGCTACCGGGCGTGCCCCCTCCTCCGCCGGATGGTGAGGGAGAGGAAACTGGGGAAGAAGGTGGGCGAGGGGTTCTTCAAGTACGATCAGGACGGTAAACGGCTATGAATATTCTCGTATTGAACTGCGGCAGCTCATCCGTCAAGTACCAGATGATCGAGGCCGGAAGCCGGAAGACACTCACGCGGGGGAGCGTGGAACGGATCGGCATGAGCGAAGCGACGCTCAGCAACGTGCGCTACGACGGGGACGAGATCCGCATCGCGGGAGAGATCGTCGATCACACACAGGCCATCGAATACATCCTGGCGGTCCTCCTGAGCAAGAATCACGGCGTCATCACCGACAAAGGGCAGATCCATGCCGTCGGACACCGCGTGGTGCACGGGGGGGAATCGTTTTCGGGCTCCGTCCTGATCACGGGAGAGGTCATCAAGACCCTGCGCGAGAACATCGAGCTCGCGCCTCTCCATAACCCCCATAACCTCAGGGGGATCTCGGCGTGCGAGGTAAGCCTCCCCGGAATCCCCCAGGTCGCGGTCTTCGATACCTCGTTTCACCTGAAGATGCCGAAGAAAGCCTTCCTGTACGGGCTCCCGTATTCGCTGTACACCCAGTACAAGATCCGCAGGTACGGATTCCACGGTTCCTCCCACAGGTACGTCGCGGAACGCGCCGCGGCGATGCTCGCCCGCGCACCGGAAACACTCAGACTGATCACCTGCCACCTGGGGAACGGATGCAGCATGGCGGCGGTCGACCGGGGGATCTCCGTGGACACCTCGATGGGATTCACGCCGCTGGAGGGACTCCTGATGGGAACTCGCTGCGGCGACATCGATTCCTCGGTCATACTCTTCGTGATGGGGAAGGAAGGGCTGACGCTGGGTGAGGCCACGACGCTCCTGAACAAGCACAGCGGTCTCCAGGGTATCTCGGGGATAAGCAGCGACATGCGCGAGATCGTCTCGGAGATGAAGAACGGGGACAAGAAAGCAACGTATGCGTTCGAAGTGTTCACGTACAGAATCAGGAAATACATCGGGGCCTATACCGCGGCGATGGGAGGGCTCGACGGTGTCGTTTTCACCGGGGGGATCGGCGAGAACAGCGTCGAGGTACGCACGGCCTGCTGCAGCGGGATGGAGTTCTTCGGGATATCGCTCGACGAGTCGCTGAATTCTTCGGCGGAGAAAGAAAAGCTCATCTCTCCCGCCGGAGCCCGGACGCCGGTGCTTGTCATCCCGACAAACGAGGAACTGGTGATCGCCATCGATACGATGCGGATCGTCACGGAGAAGGGGCCCGTCAGGGCCCGCTGAACCGGACCGCCCCGCTGGTCCCCTCCAGGAGTGCCGTGCGGAGTACTTCCGCGCGGGAGCGCCGGATTTCGATCTCCATGTGCACCTCACTCTCGTACCGTGAGGAGGCGACGCGTCCACCGGCGACGGTCACCGCGCGCATGACTGCGCCGACACAGGCGTGGGGGAACGCGACGGCGACCACGTCGCAGAGGTACTGCGTCACGGTCTCCCCCGCGCGGAGCGCCAGTTCGGCCGCCTGCCGGTACGCGCGGGAAAGTCCCCCGGCGCCGAGTTTTGTTCCGCCGAAATACCTGGTCACCACCACCATCACACCGTTCAGCTTTGCCCCGTCGATCGCGGCGAGTATCGGCTTCCCCGCTGTTCCCGACGGCTCCCCGTCATCGTTCGTACGGAACTGCGTGCCGTCATGGCCCAGCCGGTACGCGAAGCAGTGGTGTGTGGCATCGAAGTATTCCTTCCTCATCCCGCGTACTATTTCATCACATTCAACCTTTTCCCGCACGGGGACCGCTTGGGCAAGAAACCGGGAGCCGCGGACCGTCAATGCGGCACGCGCCGGAGCGCGGAGCGTCGTGTATTCATCGCTGTGTGTGTCCACGGAAGTACGCACACGGGTACAATAGACATTTTGACTCTATTTTGCAATTCGCTTGCGTGTCACATCCCCCTTCTGTATCTTCTTCCCCTGACAGAAACCAGGCATCATGAAAATCGGAATTGTCTGTTATCCAACGTACGGTGGCAGCGGCGTCATCGCGACGGAACTGGGAAAGGCTCTCGCCGCGCGCGGTCATCAGATCCATTTCATCAGTTATGCACAGCCGATGAGGCTGGATGAATACCTGGACAACGTGTCCTACCATGAAGTGGAAATGGCGAGTTACCCGTTGTTCGAGTTCCCGTTGTACACCCCGGCGCTCGCGAGCAAGATCGTCGAGGTGGCACGCTTCGAAAAGCTCGACCTGGTCCATGCTCATTATGCGATCCCGCACGCCATAAGCGCCTTCCTTGCACGGGAGATTCTCCGGACGCACCTGAAGGTGATCACCACGCTTCACGGGACCGACATCACACTCGTCGGTCTCGAACCGAGCTTCCTCCCCGTGATGAAGTTCAGCATTGAGCGGAGCGACGGCGTCACGGCGGTCTCCCGTTTCCTCCGTGAGAAGACGACGACCAATTACAACATCAACAAGGACATACGCGTCATCCCGAACTTCGTGGACACCGGGAAGTACCGGCGGGTCGAGCACCCGGATGTCCGGGCAAAATTCGCACCGGCGGAAGAGCGCGTCCTCATCCACGTCTCGAACTTCCGGCCTGTCAAGAGGGTCCATGACGTGATCAAGATATTCGGTGAAGTCAGGAAGAAGGTCCCCTCACGCCTCCTGCTTGTGGGGGACGGACCGGAGCGCTCGGCCTGCGAAATCCTGACCCGTGAAATGAACCTCCAGCAACACGTCCGCTTCCTCGGGAAACAGCTCGAGCTTGTCCCGATACTCTCGTCGGCCGATCTGATGCTCATGCCGAGCCAGTCGGAAAGTTTCGGGCTGTCCGCGCTCGAGGCGATGGCCTGTGAAGTGCCGGTAATCTCCTCCAGTGTCGGAGGCCTCCCCGAACTGCAGGTCCATGGAGAAACGGGATACATTGCGGAAATCGGCGATATCGACCGGATGGCGAAATACGCTGTCGAGCTCCTGACCAACGAAGCAAAACGACGGCAGTTCGGAAACGCGGGGCGGATCCGCGCTGTCGAGAACTTCGATGTCGGGAAAATCGTGTCAATGTACGAGGAGTATTACACGGAATGCCTCGCGGCGGGGCCGGCTGTTGCCGCAGGGTAAAAGAGGACGGGAGAGGTGAGCGCGATGATGGACGTCGTACGGTGGCCCAGGCCGAAGAAACCGACGCTGGATGAGCTGAAACAAATGCTCAAGAGTGAGGGACTGGAGTCAGAGCTTTACAGTGACCGTCCCGGCGTGAAATACGGTCGCCATAAGCACGATTTCGATGATTTCGTCGTGATCGTGGAGGGAGTGATGAAGATCGCGGCGGCCGAGCACGAATGGACGCTCACGCCGGGAGACAGGCTCGACATTCCGGCCAACACGCACCACCGCGCGGAAGTCCTCGGGAAGGTCGATGTCAAATACCTCTCGGCGGCAAAATAGCCTCAGGTGCCCGCCCCCCCCCCTTTTTCCTCTCCGGACAGTTCCGATTCCTTCCTCTTCTGACGCGCAAGGGCAATCCGCAGTATGATTCGGACCGCGAACAGCGCAGCCGCTGTGTAGAACAGGGCTGAGTACATCCGGGGAGGGACCACCTTCGCCACGACCAGAATGAGCATCAGCGTCATGGCGCCGATAGCGATGAACCCGTAAACGTTGACGGCCCGGGGGTTTATCATCTTCCTCTCATGGAGTGTTCGTCACAATATACCTGCGGCACCCGAGAACGGCAAGCTCAGGGGAGAGCGTGACCCCCGCCTAAAAGCGGCGGGATTGTAAGCCCCGCCAGAGATCGGCGGGATTGTTAATCCAGGATCGAGTCGATGACGCCTCCCGCCACGACGTCCTCTCCTTCGTACAGTACAACGGATTGACCGGGGGTGATGGCCCTCCGTTTCTCCAGAAATTCGACGCGCAAAGAACCATCTTCCGTTTCTACTGCCCGGGCGGCCCCTCCCTGGTCCTTGTACCGTATCCTCGCATCAACATCGCGCGTCGTCCTGCACTCCGCGTATTTTACCATGTTGGGGTCCCGGGCGATCAATCCACCGTGGAACAGCATTTCCTTCCTTCCGATCTCGATACGGTTCGTCACGGGATCGATCCCGGTCACGTAGAGGGGTTCTCCCCCCGCGATACCGAGCCCTTTCCTCTGTCCGATTGTGTAGAATGGATACCCCCGGTGTGTCCCGACGACCTTCCCCCCCATGAGGACCTCCCCCCCTCTCACCTGATCCTCCAGACCGGGAACCCGCTCTTTGAGAAACCTCTCGTAATCATCATCGGGAATGAAACAGATCTCGTAGCTCTCACCCTTCCCCGCCACCGGCAGGCCGTACCCGGAGGCACGCTCGCGCACCTCGGCCTTTGTCATCCCCCCCAGGGGAAACAACGTCCGTGCGAGAGACTCCTGTGTCAGGGCCCAGAGAGCGTACGACTGGTCTTTTGCGGCGTCACGTCCACGGGAAATCACATGCCTCCCCGACCCCGGATCGAGCCGGACTCGCGCATAGTGCCCGGTCGCGACACGATCGGCACCGAGTGCATCGGCCTTCCTGAGGAGTTCCTCCCACTTGATCTTCCTGTTGCAGATCACGCAGGGGTTCGGCGTCCTGCCGTTCAGATACTCGCTGACGAAGTCACCAATGACTTCGCTGCCGAAAGGCTCGCTGAAGTCCAGGACATAGTGAGGGATTCCAAGACGGGCTGCCACGGCGCGGGCATCCTGTATCCCGTCAAGTGAACAGCAGCTGCTTTCATTGCCTGCGTTCCCACCGACGTCTTCGTACCTGTATGTCTTGATCGTGAGACCAACGACGTCGTATCCCTCTTCCACAAGGATACCGGCAACCACGGAAGAGTCCACTCCCCCGCTCATCGCAACCACCACCCTGCTCTTCGTGCTCACTGCGTCACCCGCTCCAGAATGAACATGCTTCCGTCCTGCATCAGCAATATACGAAACGTGAACGAGACCTCAAAAAGGCCGGGGGGGGGGGCCGCCCAGGTGAGCGGAAAGGCGCTCGAGCATGTGAACAGGCGTGGGAGTATCCGGGAAGCGGCGTCCCCTCAGGGGAGAAGGATATCGGCCTGAACACCGATCTGGGCTCCACGTGCTGCGGGTATTTCAAGAAATGGTTCAGTGCCGCTGACTGATGCATCTTTCACGGTCGCCGCGTACCTGAGCACGATGTCCGCCCACTCTGCGGGGCGGCAACGAAGGCGCATATACCAGCGGAGACCGTGCCCGTAGAGGGGAGGAAGTGAAAGCTGACCCGGGAGACCGGATTCGTAGTCATAGAGCCGGGCGCCATACCCGTCGGCATGGAAAAGAGAGAACCGGGTCTCGAACGAAACACACGACAGGGGCGTGAACGAGACCTCACCGCCGAGGAGCACTCCGCGCAGGACGTCTCCGTCCGCACCCGAGGCGCGGGCATATTCCATGACCATGGAATACCGAAGACTCTTCCCCGCACGGCATGATGCATCGAATCTGTAATGACTCTCATCCGTTTTTCCCGCGGCCCGTACGTCTCTTCCCAGTGCATCCTTCGCCGTCACCTGTTCATAGGAGCTCTTCCTGGAGCAGCGTGCCCGGAGTGTTCCTCCGGAAGGAATCGCTGTCTCACCCGAAACGGTCAATTCAATCCCTCGACGGGGAATGGGGGTGCGGCTGCCGGGCCAGGGGTGTTCGAAAGCGTCGACAGAACATTCCAGGCCGCTCGCGGGGGAAGGGAGCAGCCGCAGGGCCGCCGTGACGCCACGTTCGTTCCTCGTTTCGCCGTTGTCCCCCTCTCCGGAGGCATGAAGATTGTCGTACGCAGGTTGATAGTTCCTGCAGCGCATCATGAGCATCCCTCCGGCAGCGGAGACGAGCGTCATACTCCCCGCGAAAGCATGCGCTCCCCCCCTCATGAATGCACACTCGCCGGCCACGGAGAGGATGCCGAATCTTCCGCTCATATCCACGCCCCCTGCCTCCATGCGATTCCCCGAGAATCGCGTCCTGTCGGCGGGAGTGAACGACCTGTCGAAATACGAGCGATAGATCGTACATCCGGCGGTAAACACACCCGCGCAAGCGTACTCAGCCCGGACGCCGATTAATTGCTCCCGCAGGGCATCCTTCCTGGCAACGTTCCCGGCTGTCGAGTACTCCCCGCGGAAAAACCCGGTCGCCTCACCTCCGCTGTCCACGTTTGCACCATACGACCTGTCGGAGAAGAAAAGTGCCCCCTTCAGGCTCCCTTCCACGGAAGCCGCAATTGCCAGACCCCGGAGAAACCGGGACTCGTCCGATGAGCGGTTCGGCACGATCGCCAACCCCTGGCCGGGGCGCAGACTCCAGGTGCTCCTGATTGCGGTGGGGCCACGCCAGAGGACGAGCCCCTGGCCCGACTCCAGTTCGTAATCGCCGACCAGAATGTCGGTGACACATCCAAGTCCGCGGATCAGGGCATACCCGGAGATGAAGGCATCTTCCGTCCGTTCTCCCGCTCCTTTCGCGAACAGGGCCCCGGCCTCCAGGCCCCCGTGTCCCTCGAAGACGAGCCGCGAGGAGAACCGGAGCGGAGAGCCGGGCGTCGAAGGATCGGCAGGTGTGTCTTCGATCGCGCGGACGCGGAACATGACACGATGCCGGGCGGATCCGCATGATGAGGTTCCCCCGGCACACACGAACGGCAGGAGGGCCTGGTAAAGACGTTCCCCCCCTCCCCCGATTGTCCGGAGCTGATCGGGCGACCGGAACCTCCCCCCGTTCCCCCTGAACTCTAGGACAGCCTGAGCCCCGGTAAGGGTGACGCAGGGGATCGAGAGAAGCTCTTCCAGAGTGATGCTGTTCAGGTCGTATGGATGGAGCCGAATCCAGTCAAGAGCCTCCATAAGTGCAGACCCCTCTGCATCGTCCGTGATCTCTCCGGTCAGTTCGATCGGGAAACGCTCGTCGAAATCCGTTCTGCTCGCGACGGTGTCCTGCATTAATGCGGGGAGGAGAATCAGAGTGAGGAGGGACGGTACCGCCACGCCTTACGATCCTCCCAGCCGCAGGGAGAGCCCGAAGCGGTGCGTATACCCGAGTTCCTGATGGCGGGAGAAGGCATACTCGATTTCGATGGGGAGGAAGTGAATACCGACGCCGGCGGAACAACTCGAGGGATCCATCGATACCCCGGCGCGGAGGAAGAAGAATTCTGCAACCGCGAGTTCGGCACCCAGGCGGACTTCCGCCGGGAAATGCGGGTCTTCGACAATGTCACATGCAACGAGGAAACCGCCCGGGAGTGTGTAGGCAATCCCCGCCTGAAATGTCGTGGGGATGTTCTCATGGGAATTCCCGGGCGAGGGAGAATTCCAGTTCGCCGCCGATGCCCCGATCTCGAGACCTGAGACAATCTGCCAGAGGACTCCCGCGTCGAGTCCGGCACATGAGCCGTGGCCGTATCCTGCGATGGAGAGGCTCTCCAGCGTGAGGGTGGCCCCGACGCGCACTCCTTCTCCGCAATCGTACCCGCACGCTGCTCCCAGTGTGACTTCGCGATAGAGTTCGTACCCGTACCGGATTCCTGTCACGGAAGCGGTGAGTCGGCCGAGCGGTTCGGTGTACGCACAGGCAGCACGCCTGAGCTCCTCTATGCCAAACGGAGATGGCGCCGCGGACACCGCAATCATCCTCCCGGTCACGCAGGCCAGTGCTGCCGGGTTCATGAGCGCCCCCCAGATATTCCCGGCGATGGCCGACCCCGCTCCCCCCATCCCGCAGGCCCGGACGCTCTCAGGCTGCCGTTCGAACGCAGCAGAGGATTTGACGGCCGTCCCGCACACGACCACCCACGCAATCACCCAGAGGAGCCAGTTCTTCACTTCTCACACCCAATTCTCCCCGTCCAGATGTGATACAGCGCGACACGCCGGTTTTCCGAAACGGGAGAACCGGGTGGCGGCCCCGCTCAAGAACAGCGGGACTTCGGCCTACCAAAGAGCGGCGGGCCTCGGCTTGACCCACCCTGTCAAAAGGCGTATATTGGGCTCACTCCCACAACAATGGTGTCTAACGATGAATATCATCAGGTCAGCATCTGTCACTGTTCTGCTCCTCCTCCTCGCACTCCCTTCTTCTGTTTCGGCCCAGCAGATCGATGTCACGGTGTTGGTCAATTACGAAGCGATCCCCACGACGAACAAGGATCTGCTCCGTGATTTTGAAAGCGACGTGAAGACCTACCTGGGCAATTATAACTGGGGCTCCGGGAACCCCGGAGACAAGGTCAAATGCACGGTCAACATTTTCTTCCAGACCGTCATCGGGGACAACCGCTATTCGGCACAGGTGTTCATAGGAAGCCAGAGAGAGATCTTCAAGTCCGCCCAGAGTACGGCGGTCGTCAGGCTCTTTGACGCGCTCTGGGAATTCACATACGTGAAAACCAGGCCTCTCAACCACAACCCGAACACCTACGACGACCTGACGAGCTTCCTCGATTTCTACATGTACCTTGTCATGGGGTATGACTTCGACACCTACGAGAGGCTCTCGGGGACACCTCTTTTCCAGAAGGCGGCCGACGTCGCCAGCCAGGGGAGATCGACCGGTGAGAAGGGGTGGCAGCCGGCGACCTCGGGGTACTCGCGGGCCCAGTTGATCGACGAACTCATGAGCACGACGTTCCAGCCCGTCCGCGCGGCGTCATGGTACTATCACTTCGCCGGTCTTGATTCCCTCTCGATCAGCCGGGATCGCGCCTGGAAGAGCATATTGGGCGCCATACAGTTGATTGCCGACGCGAAAAAGAACGCCGATCCGCGAAACGTCGTCATCAAGTCGTTCTTCGAGGCAAAGGCAAAAGAGCTCGCCGACGTGTTCGCGGACTATCCCGACCCATCCGTGTTCACGTTCTTCTCGAGTGTTGATCCGAACCACCAGCAGACGTACGACGAAGCGAGGAACCGGCGAAAGTAGATGGTTACGCGGTAGCAGCGTCTTCCCGGGGCAGGGTCAGCAGGAAGTCGACCCGCGCTGCGACCTCTTCCACGCTGAGCGCCCTCATACAAAGGGAACCGTATTGTTCACCCGGCGGGAGGGTGTTGCGGCACGCCGTGGGAGGACACGCTGGACATTCCTCCCGGCTTTGCAATGTCCCTGCCGCGGTCTCGTCCGAGTAGATCTTCCACTCCCGATCGTCAAACCGCGGGATCAGTGCCAGGGAGCGGACGCCGGCTGCGACTGCCAGATGCCGGGGCCCCGAGTTGTTGGAGACGCAGAGCGCGCACTTCTCGAAGAGCGCCGCGAGATCCAGCACACCGGTCGTGACGACCAGGCGCGGCACAGTCTCACATCTTTTGTTCACCTCCGCGAGAACCTCCCGGTCAAACCTGCTCCCGGTCAGAATCACCGGGATCCCCTCCCGTTGCACATGGTCGATCAGAGCGGCGTAGTGGCCGGGGGGCCAGATCCTGTAGCCCCCGCTCGCACCGGGATGGACGGCTACGACGGGTGTATCCTCCGAGAGGCCGAGTGAACGCATGCATGCCGCCGCCCACTCCCTGTGCGCGGGGGAGATCACGACGCTCGTTCTCTGCGATTTGACGGGGGCCCCCGCCGCTTCCGCCAGCGCACAGTAATAGGCCAGCACACCTCCGTCACTCTTCCTCTTCCGCATGCGGTGCGTGAGGAGCGCGGAAAAGGATCTCCCCCCCTCCCCCACTCGCACGCGCGCCCCGGAGAGGAACGCCCAGAGGAAGAACCTGTCCTGGGGAAACGTGCAGACTACGGTGTCGAACTTCCCCTTCCTGAGCCATCGGATGACCGACCATTCGGCCCGTGCCCGCCGGAGGCCGCCGAGCGCCCGGAGCGCTCCCCTGTCGATTTCCGCCACGGCCGCGACATGCGGATCCGAAAGGAGGACTGCGGCGGTTCCCCCGTGCGGGTTCTCCGAAAGAACGGAGGGAGCCGGGGAGGAAGCCCCGTCATACGAACGGCGCTGGAGCACAAGGAGCGTGAGAGAGGCGGAGGGAAATGACTCCTTGAGCGCGCGGAGGGCAGGGGAGAGGATCAGGAGATCCCCCAGCTGCCCTTCCGCGATGATGCAGATCCGCTCCGGTAAGTTCATGGGATGGGGGGAGATGCGGAACCGTCCATGATCGTCCCGCGGGTTCAAAAGAAGGGGCGGCTGAAAAACGTGGCTCCGATCTCCCCTTCAACAAAGCGTCGTGCCTTCTCACTGTCCACGTCGTTCATGTCGACGATGGTCAGGACGACCCTGGGGAGGAGGCGGACGGCTTCGCGTGCGAATTCCACCATCGCCGGAAAGAACTTTTTTCCGTCGACCCGCATCAGTTCCCCGTACTGGACTGGGTCGGTGGAGTTCAGGCTGATGGAGACCGCGTCGATCAGCCCCACGAGCTCCGGCACGATGTTCCGCTTGTTGATCACGTTGCCGTGCCCGTCGGTGTTGAGCCGCGTCTTCCCCCCCCGGGATTTGACCCACGCCGCCACTTCTTTGAGCACGTCCAGCCTGATCGTGGGTTCCCCGTACCCGCAGAAGACGATCTCTTCGTACCGCACCGGGTCGCCGATCGCATCGATCACCTCGCGCGCGTCGGGCTCCCGTTCGATCCGGAGGTTGTGCCCCTTGATGACCGCCTCCCCTTTCCGGTCGCAGAAGACGCAGTCCGCGTTGCACCTGATCGTCAGGTTGATGTAGAGGGAATTCTTCAGCGCGTACACGAATACCGGCACGCCCGGCGATCCGATCCCGAACATCGTATACGCACCGTAGGAGGTCGCGCGTGCGATATCGTCAACGGACAAGTGCTGGAGTTCCGCGATCTTCGCCGCGATGAGCGGGAGACGGGACGGCTCGTTTCTTGTGCCGCGGTGGGGGACAGGGGCCAGGTACGGGCTGTCTGTTTCCAGGAGAAGATGTTCCGACGACACCTCCCGGGCGACCCCGGCCGCATTCCCGGCATTCTTGAACGTCACAATCCCGGGGAGCGAAACGGCGAATCCCAGATTGATGAGATCCCATGCCTGAGCCGGGTCGCCGGGGAAGCAATGAAAAACCCCCTTGGGTGCAGGGAACCTGCTGAAAGGCGTGGCCGCCTGGCTGCGCCATGCGGGGAAACTTTCGAGAGCCTCCCGGACGATGCGGACGGTCTCCTCCATCGCGTCACGCGTGTGGATCACGACGGGGAGATTCGTCCGGGCGGCGATCCCGAGCTGGGCCCTGAAAACCCTTTCCTGGACGTCGCGGGGGGGGGATTCCGAGTGAAAGTCGAGCCCGATCTCGCCGAGCGCAACGACTTTCGCCTCCGTGCAGAGCTCTTCCACGCCGCGGAGCACATCGTCACCGGCACCGGCGGCTTCATGCGGATGCACGCCAACGCACGCATAGACTCCCTCCTGCCGGTGCGCGAGTTCCACGGCCCGTCTGCTGTCTTCCAGCCCGGTCGCGGGATTGACGATGGAGGTCACGCCGGTGTCGGAGGCGCGAGCGATCACTTCGTCACGGTCGGCGTCAAACTCGCGTGACGTGAGGTGCGCGTGTGTGTCAATGAACATGGACCTTCGTTCCCCTCATTTCACGGATGCGCCGCTCTCTACGGCGGACTCCGGCGACACAATCACCAGTTTCCCGGCCGCGTCGGAAGCGGCGAGGACCATGCCGTGTGATTCTTCCTTCATCATGGTTGCAGGGCGAAGGTTGAACACCACGACAACGAGTTTCCCCACGAGGTCCTCCGGCCGGTAGTGCCGGGCGACCCCCGCGATGATCTGCCGCTGCTCCGTCCCGACCTCAACCTGCAGCTTCAGGAGCTTCTCCGATTTTGCAACCGGCTCGCACCGGAGCACTTTCCCCACGCGCAGGTCCACCTTCCTGAAATCGTCGATGGTGATCTTTTCCGGCGCCGCCCCCGGAGGAAGCGCAGGCGGCCCTGGAGGAACCACGCTGTCCGATTCAATCATGCTCTCCTCGATCTTGGTAAAAAGGATACCCGCTGTCCCAAGGCGGTGCCCCGCCTGCAGCGCACTCTCTCCTGCGGAATCCCATGAGCCGCGCGCAGCCTCGCCGGGAATGTCGAGCATCCGCCATATCCGCTCGCACGCTCCGGGGATCACCGGGCTCATGAGGAGGGCGAGCGCGCGCGCGATCTGCAGGCTGATGTTGATTGTCGTGGCACAACGCGCCGGGTCGGATTTCACGGTCTTCCATGGCTCGCTGTCGTTGAAATACTTGTTCGCCCCCCTGGCCAGGTTCATGACCTCCATGAGCCCGTCACGGAAACGGTAGTGCTCGTAGGCTTCCGCCGCTGCCGGGGGGGTCCCTTCCAGCAACGAGAGAATCCCCCTGTCGAGTTCCCCCATCGGCCCCCGCGCGGGAACGGCGTTGTCGAATGCGCGCACGGCGAAGGCGAGCGTACGGTTGATGAAATTCCCCAGGATGTCGGCGAGTTCGTTGTTGTTCCTCGCCTGGAAGTCCTTCCACGTAAAATCCGAGTCCCGGTATTCCGGCAGGCCCGCCGCGAGAGAATACCGGAGCGGATCTGCCGGATACTTCCCGAGGAAGTCCTGGAGGTCGATCCCCCATCCACGGCTTTTCGAAAATTTCTGCCCCTTGTAGTTCAGAAACTCATTCGCCGGGACATTGGCGGGCAGGACGTACCTGTCCCCCCCGCCGTCATTCCATGCCATCAGCATGGCCGGGAAGACGATCGTGTGGAAGACCACGTTGTCCTTCCCGATGAACGCGACATACTTTGTGTCCGGGCGGAGCCAGTAGTCCTTCCACGCGTCCGGGCGACCGACCCGCAGGGCCCATTCCTTCGCGGAGGAAATGTACCCGAGCACGGCATCGAACCAGACATAGACCACCTTCTTTTCGTACCCGGGGAGGGGAATTTTTACCCCCCAGTTCAGATCGCGTGTCACCGCCCTGTCCTCGAGACCTTCCTTGAACCACCCCCTGCAGTACTGCAGAACGTTCTCCTTCCAGCCGTCCGCCTCATCGCTCTTCTGTACATACTCTTCCAGGCGTGCCTGGTAGGCCCCCAGGGGGAAATACAGGTGCGTCGTTTCACGGACCACGGGTGTGTCCCCGGTGATCTTGCTCCTCGGGTTCAGGAGCTGCAGGGGATCGAGAAACGTGCCGCACTGCTCGCACTGGTCCCCCCTGGCGTCGGTGTTCCCGCAGACGGGGCACGTCCCCTCGACATACCTGTCGGGGAGAAACATGTTCGCCTTTTCGTCATAGAGCTGCTTCTCGTTCTTTTCGGTCAGTATCCCGCGGCGGTGAAAATCGAGGAGGAACTCGAGGGCCGTCGCGTGGTGAAGCGGAATCGACGTGCGCGAGTAGTTGTCGAAGGTCATCCCGAACTTCTCGAACGCCTCCTTGTCCATCGTGTGATATCTGTCGACGATGACCTCCGGGGGAACTTTCTCCTTGTCGGCGGCCAGCGTGATGGCAACCCCGTGTTCATCCGACCCGCAGAGGAACAGGACATCACGCCCCCTGAGGCGCTGGAAGCGCGCGTAGATATCCGCCGGCAGGTACGCCCCGGCGAGGTGCCCCAGGTGAATGGGGGCGTTCGCATAGGGAAGGGCAGCAGTGATCAGGATCCGTTGCGCGTTGCTCATGTCGTACGATTCAGCCTGTGGATGTTTCGTGCGCAGCCGCGCGGCCTTTCAGGAGCGCGATCCGGAGCCGGACGGCGAGCTGCGCGAGAACGAGCTTAATATAGGCATATCGATCGATAAGCGAAATCGCCTTCTCCACGTCCTGCAGTGCGCGCGTGAGGTCGGCCTCCGGAAAGCGCGAAACAAAACTCTTCAGTTCCGCGATCTGGTCGACGTTGATCACCTCCGCACCGTGGCGCAGGACAAGGGCGTCCCGGAACCAGAGGAGCATCAGCGTCAGAAACCGGACGTGGACATCCCTTTCCTTCGTCTCGGCCATCCGTTCGATGAGTACAATGAGCTCCAGGGTCTTTCCGCCGAGCGCCTTCCGGACAAAATCTACAACCTCCGCACGCTGTCCCATCAGGTCGCTCTCACCGAGTTCCAGCGCCCGGGTGTAGCTCCCCCCGGCAAGCCGCGCGAGGAGCGCCGCCCGGACCTCCTCCATATGCCCGAGCCTGACGAGTGCGCTACGGATCTCCTCCTCGGTCAGAGGATCGAACCGGACGTTCTGGCACCGGGAGAGGATTGTCGGGAGGAGTGCTTCCCGGCGGGAGGTCGTCAGTATGAACATGGTGTCCCCCGGCGGTTCCTCCAGGGTCTTGAGGAGCGTGTTCGACGCTGCGTCGTTCATCGCGTCCGCCCCGGAGATGATAAAGACCCGCGTCCGGTTGTCCGACGTGCTCATGGAGGATTCGCGGCGGATCTCACGGATGCTGTTGATCTTGATGACATTCGCCCTGGGAATCTGTATCCGGTGGTAGGGGTCCGCCCCCTTCAGCCGGAGTTGTTCCTGCACCGTCCGCACATCTCCTTCCGTGAGCTTTGCCATGGGCTCGTCATCGTCTTTCTCCTGGGAGCCCCGGGGGAGCGGTATGATCAGGTGGACGTCGGGATGCTGCATCGTCGCCATGCGCACACAGGAGGAGCATTCACCGCAAGCCTCCTCCCCTCCCCGTTCGCACCGGAGGACGCGCGCGAGCTCCAGCGCCGCGGCGTCTTTGCCCACCCCCTCCCCCCCGTAAAAGAGGTACGCATGCGGGAGCCTCCCGCTCCGGCGGGCCGCCAGGAGTGTTTCTTTCACTCGCCGCTGCCCTATCACCCGGGGCCATACGACGCGTGCCGGACCATCCTGAGGGTCAGAACGCATTGCCGATCCCGAAGTGGAAAATCGCTTCCTTGAACGTCTGTCCGAACAGCTGGCGCTGTGTAATCCACCGCTGGCCGTCCTGCTCCGCAGGATTGTACACGCGGAAACCCCAGTCGATGCGGAACGGTCCGAAGAATGTGTCGTAGCGGATGCCGAGCCCGGCGGCGATCGCGACGGTGCGGAACTGGAAGTCGCCCATCTGCCCCCACACGTTTCCTGCGTCGATGAACTGGACGAGCCAGATCTTGTCGAAAAGGCCGTCCCTGAGCGACTGCAATACGTTGGTCCGCAGTTCCACACTCCCTTCCAGGGCGAGATTTCCTCCGAGCTGTGCGGCGAAGGGCGAGGTCCCGCCGGCGATAAGGTCACGCGAGTTCCATCCCCGCACGCTGTTCCCGCCGCCCGCGTAAAACCGGTGCGTCTGCGGGATGACGATATTTGTGTCGGAGCGGGCTCCGCCGTACTTGTCCTCCACCCCTCCTTTGAGTTTGAACGCGAGGATCGAGAACCTGTGGGGGGCGGCTTCCGTGTACCACCGCCCAATGAGTATCACCCGGTAGAACTGTGAAATCGGGAGGCTCGGGAACACCCCCTGCAGGAGGAGGGGGAAGAGCCCCGCCTCGTCAAACTCGGCCGATGTGATCGTCCCGTCGGAAGGAGAGAACAGATCGTTCGTCACATCGCGCTGTACCGTGAACGACAGTATCGAGTTGAACTGCTCCGTCTGGAGCAGACGGATCTGCTGCTGCACGAGCAGATTGCTCGAGCCCACGTAGAAACTGTCGTTCTTCGCGGAGCTGACAGTTTCCAGCGTCCAGTCGAGAAACCCGTTGGTATTGTCGGTCAGCTTGTCCGTAAAGCCGAATTTATTCCTGATGATGGTCTGCAGGTAGGGTATTTCCTTGTCGAGAATGTACGAAAACGACCACGACCCCTTGATCCTGTTGCTGAAGACATACGGCTGCACGAGCTCCGTTGTCAGGTCCAGGTTCGATACCGCATTGGTGTTCAGCCCGAAATAATCAGGGAACTGGCTCAGCGGGTTTTGTGTCCGGAAGCGCAGCCGCGTCGAGAAAAGTCGTGCACCGCCGAGGAAATTCCTGTGCGTGTAACCAAGGCCGGCACCCAGGTTGAACGCCCCGTTCTCGTCGCTCACGATCAGCTCCGGCGCCAGTTCGTGCTTGTCCTTCGGCCGGATGATGATCGACGTCGGTACTGTCACCGCGGTATCGGTCCTTCGCGGGACTTTCATGTCCATCAGCCGGAGGTCAAAAATCCCGAGCCGGGTCAGGTTGCTCGCGCTGGATGCGCTGTCCTCGATGCTGTAGCGTTTCCCCGGGGCATAGGTGAGCTGCTGGAGTATGATCTCGTCGGTGATGTCAGTGCGACGGAGTGAGTCGATTTCCTGCCGTATGGCGATCGGGCCGAAGAAGTACATCCTCCCGAGGTCGAAGCCGAGACGGACGCTGCAGTTCCCGGTGCTGGCGTACCGGGTCGCCTGGGAACTGTCCCTCAGGTACCGGGCATTCGGATAACCGGTGTTGGCGAGTATCTTCAGCACCCGCAGCACCTCTTCCTCCAGCAACTGCGCGTTGTACGGGTCGCCCCGGGCAATCTTCGGAGAGGAGAGTATCTCCGTCCATATCGTCCCGGGACCGTAGACGATCCCGGCGTACAGGAGGGTGTCGATCAGCGACCGGTACCCCTCGGCAATCCTGATCGTGACATCCACGCTTCCCCCGTCGGGATGATACGCCAGGGACGTGTCGATCCGCGCTGTGAAGAAGCCCCTGTTTTCGTAGTACGCGCGGAGCTGTCTCGCGTCTCCCCCGAGTGTCATCAGGTTCAGATACTCGTCCTTCCGGCCGAGCTTCTCACTTATCGTGTTGTGGAGAAACTTGTTCAGGAACCCGGGGGTCTCCCTGGTCGCCATCTGGGCCAGGAGTTCGTTCTTTGTGAGCGTCGCGTCCCCCTCAAAGACAATTGAGGTGATTTCGAATTTCTGCGATCCGGAGGAGGATTGAGCGTCCGAAGGAGACACCGCCCGGGCGACGAGCACCCCGACAATCAGGCACAGACGCGCGAGGCGCCCGAGGCGCGAGAGCTGTGGGAGGAGGAAGGACCGTTCAGGACGGAGCACGCGTTGTATCGGATTTCAGATGGCCGGCGACAATGACAAAAAAACCCAGCCGCACCGGCTGGGTAGGTAAGCTACATAATTCACGGCAGAGAATCAACGATCGCGCCGAAGGCGCCATCAACGATCGCGCCGAAGGCGCCATGACACTCAGTACTCCCCCTCGTCCTCGAAGAAGAAATCTTCTCCGGTCGGGTAGTCGGGCCAAATCTCTTCCATGCTTTCGTACGGTTCTTCGCTGTCTTCCAGTTCCTGAAGGTTCTCGACCACCTCCACCGGGGCTCCTGTCCGGAGGGCAAAATCCACAAGCTCTTCTTTGGTGGCAGGCCAGGGAGCGTCATCCAGGAAGGAAGCGAGCTCCATTGTCCAGATCAATTATCACCTCGTGAGATCTTGGTACTCACAAGCTGCGAGCGGTACCGGGCTGCATCGATGTCATCGAAGAAGTAATCAACCGGGTTCTGTTTCCGCCCGAGGTAACGCACTTCGAAATGGAGGTGCGGGCCGCTCACCAAACCTGAACGCCCGCTCTTTCCGATGAGTTCCCCGCGGTGTACAGACTGCCCTTCGCGGACAAGAGTCCGTTCGAGATGGGCATAGAGGGATGCATACCCGTACCCGTGGTTAACCTCGATCACAATGCCGTATCCCCCCGCTGTCCTCCCTGCGAAGTGGACGACCCCGTCCCCTGCGGCATAGACGTTGGTCCCGACATCGCTGAGGATGTCTATTCCTTCGTGCATCTTGTAGACGTGGAGAACCGGATGTATCCGCATTCCGAAACTGTTCAGCGAGTACGGACCCGCCATCGGTTTGATCGCGGGGATATGCGCGAAGAGACCTTTGTTGTACTCCATGCGCCGTGTGATCTCCTCGTAACTCGCCTGCTGCAGCTTCACTTCCCGTTCCAGCTTGTCCAGCACTGAGGCGGACCCGGAAAGGATCTCGCGCGCTTCTCCCGAGAGAAACGCATTCACCGCCGGTGCGACCGCGCCGCCGATGGCCGCCGCCCGGGTGTCGTCGTCGATCTTGGTAAGATCGACCGCGGTACGGAGCTCGTTTCCCCTGTCCGACAGCTTCTCGAGCGCCTTCTGGACCACGGCGACCTTGTCGCCGAGCAGCCGTATCTGATCCTTCAGTATGCGGTTCTCCGCCGTCAGCATCGACATCCTGTCAATGCCAAGTCCGAGTATGTCTCCGCCGGCATGGTTCAGGCCGAGAAGCACGGCGAGTATCCCCAGCCCGGCAAGTGCTCCGAAGCCGAATACCTTTGACTTGAAGTGGCGTACTTCCTTCAAGTCGAGTGACCGGTGTGAGAATGTGTACACTTTCTTATTGCGCAGCATGATCGACACCCCTTAAGTCTGAAGAGAGCGGACTTCGTAGCCCATGTCTTGTTCTCAAACAGCAACAACACTGCCAGAGACAGTTGTCCCTGTCAGCGGGGTTTATTCGCAAAATACGGTGGAAGTATAGAGAAATATCTGAGCTATGTCAAGAGGTTTTTTCAGAACCGGCTTTTTAATTGCAGCGCGTCACTCGAAATCATGTTCGAAGTAGTTTATCACCCGGCTCCCCTTCTTCTTTTGCCCTATCACCCCCTCCAATCGCTTGGAAAACTCCTTCGCGGCATCATACCCGTAGTGCCTGAGGAGATAGTTAAGTGATATCACTTCAGTTATGACTGTGACGTTCTTCCCGGGAAATATCGGTAGTTTCACAAGCGGGATTTCGACATCCAGCAGAGTCATCGAAATTTCATCCAGCCCCGTTCGCGTGTAGTCCTGGTCAGGTTTCCATTCCTCAAGTTCAACGACGATTTCGATCCTTTTCTGGTAGCGGATCGCCCTGATCCCGAACATGCTCCTGACATCGATGAGCCCCAGCCCCCTGATCTCCATGAAGTGCTTCACGAGATCGGTGCCGGCACCCATGAGTATACCTTCTCCCTTCCGGGTCACCATGACGACGTCATCGGCGACGAGCCTGTGTCCGCGTTCGATCAGGTCGAGGGCAATTTCGCTCTTGCCGATGCCCGAGGGGCCGGTGAGCAGGACTCCCGCCCCGTAGACATCGACGAGCGAGCCGTGCACGACGATCTGGGGGGAGAACTGGTCGTCCAGGAAATCCGCCAGGAAATAGGAGATCTTCGTGGTCTCGAAGGGAGTCCCGAACACCGGGATGTTCTTCGCGGAGGCGGCCTGCAGGAGCTGTTCGGATATCAGATTGCCGTTGGTGAGAATCACGCAGGGGATCTTGAACTCCAGGAGCGACGTGAACGACGCCGTCCGCTGGGGGGGACGGAGCGAATTGAGGTAGCGGATCTCCGTGTTCCCCATGAACTGGACACGGTCGTATGTGAAGAGCTCGAGGTACCCTGCCAGGGCGAGTCCCGGCCGGTTCAGGTTTCTGTCTTTGATCTGGTTGTCGAAGCCGTTTTCGCCGTTGAGCTGCTTCAGCTTGAAACGCTCGTGCGTCTGCTCGTAGAGAAAACCGACCGTGATGCTCTTTTTGCGCGTTTCGCGCGCGCGGTCATTTTTCATCGATGCTCCTGTTGCCCGACCGGCATGATCCGCCGGGCTGAATCACGCTTCTTCGGTGGTCTCCGGTGTCTTTCCCTTGGCCTTGCTCCGCCGCTTGGTTTTGTATTTCGCGAGCTGCACTTCCAGTTTCTCCACGGTCGCGTCGATGGACTTGATGAAGTCCTCGGATTTCCCCCTGGCCGTGAGCACCGCCCCGTGGACATGCAGGTTGACTTCCGCCATCTTGATGCTCTTGGTGACGCGTTCGAAACTCAGGATGATGTCGGCAGTGACGATGCCGTCGTAGAAACGGTCGAGTCTTTGCACCGTCGCTACAGCATGCTCTTTGATGTCCGGGTGAGCCCGGAATCGGCGCGCGGTGAATTTGACGTTCATAACCTGACTCCTCTGTTGAATATGCAGGTGAACATGCAGGACGGCTCAGGATGCCTTCGGGTGGGCCTGAGCATAGACTTTGCGAAGGTGATCGACGCTGACGTGCGTGTACATCTGCGTTGTGGAGAGGCTCTCGTGTCCGAGGAGCTCCTTGACGGCCCGCAGATCGGCCCCCCTGTTCAGCAGGTGCGTGGCGAACGTGTGCCTGAGCACGTGGGGGCTCCTCTTCTCTATTTCCGATACCATCCCGATATACCTGTTCATCAGCCTGTTCACGCCCTTGGGGCTCATCGGATTCCCGCGGGAAGAGAGGAACGCGTTTGTCACACCGGGTCCCCGGGCGGCGAGCTCCGCGCGGACCCCGAGGTACGCCTGCAGCGCAGAGCGGGCCTTCGCGCCGAACGGAATGATCCGCTGCTTGCTCCCTTTTCCCGTCACCTTGACCGTCCCGTTTTCGAAATCGATGTCCGCCACCCTGAGCCCGATGAGCTCCGACAGGCGGATCCCGGCACCGTACAGGACCTCCAGGACCGCAGCGTCACGCACCCCCTCCGCGCTCGTACGGTCCGGCTGATCCATAAGCCGCGCAACGCTTCCTTCGTCGAGTGTGCGCGGAAGCCTCCGTTCCAGCTTCGGCGACACCACCGTCGCCGCCGGGTTTGACTCGACGACATGCATCTTGCGGAGGTAACGGAAGAAGGATTTCAGGCAGGCGAGTTTCCGGGCAATGCTGCGGCTGGCGAATTCCCGGTCGTGCAGCCATGCGAGGAACCGGCGGATTGCCCTCCGGTCCACCCCGCCCGGGGTCATCACGCGTCCGGGGAATTCCGACTCCCAGAACTCCAGGAACTCGCGAAGATCGCACTCGTAGGCCGCGACGGTGTGCGGCGAGTAATTCCGCCCGATGCGGATGTGGCGGAGAAATGAACGGATGTGCGTCTGCATGAGTTCCGGAGCAGCCTGGGGAGAATCGTGAATCCTGAAGGCGCGGGAGGTCAGCCCGCTGCCTGCTGAACTTCTTCCCGTGCAACTTCCGCCTTGCAGGCGGGGCAGAGAAGATACTCTCCGCGGTTCTGATTGTATTTTGCCACCATGTAGGGGCTGCCGCACGTGTCGCATACGCGGGCGACCGGCTTGTCCCACGACGCGAAATCACAGTCAGGGTACCGCGAGCAGCCGTAGAAGACCCGCTTCCGCTTGGTCTTCCGTTCGATGACGTCCCCTGTCGTACATTTCGGACACTTCACGCCGATCGAGAGGGGCCGGGTGCTCTTGCAGGCCGGGTAGTTGGAGCAACCCAGGAAGGCGCCGAACCGCCCCCCCTTGACGACCATATCCCCGCCGCAGAGCTCGCACTTGATGCCCACGGCGTGTGCCGCAAGCGCCGCCTCCGAAGGGAGCGGTTTCGTCGTCTTGCAGGCCGGGTAGCCGCTGCATGCCATGAACCGGCCGTTCCGTCCCCACTTGATGATCATCGGCTTGCCGCACACCTCGCACTTTTCGTCCGTCGCCTCCTGGAGCGATTTCTTTATCGCCGCGCTGTTCCTGTCGACCCCTTCGAGGTCGCTGATGAAGGGGTGATAGAACTCTTCCATCACGTGAAGGTAGGTCTCTTTGCCGGAGGCGATGGTGTCGAGCTCCTCCTCCATTTTGGCCGTGAACTCCACGTTGAAGAGGTGGGGGAAGTTCTGCACCAGTATCCGGTTCACCGCGATCCCCAGGTCCGTCGGGTACAACCGGCGTTCCCGCTGTTCGACGTATTTCCGCGCCTGGATCGTATCGACGATCAGCGCGTATGTGCTCGGGCGCCCGATGCCGAGAGCTTCAAGCTCCTTGACAAGACTCGATTCCGTGAACCGCCCCGGCGGCTTCGTGAAATGCTGGTTCGGGATGACATTGATGAGCGTTGCACCCTCGTTCACCCTCAGGTTTGCCGGGAGTTTCGAGACAGGATCCTCGTCCTCGGCGGTCCTGTCGGCCTCCTCCGCGACGTCGTCATACACCTGCAGGAATCCGCGGAACTGGGGAATAGTGTCCGTCGCGCGGAACAGGTAGTCTCCCCCCCGGACGTCGACGGTAGTCTGCTCGAAAACGGCAGCGCTCATCTGGCAGGCGAGGAACCTGTTCCAGATCAGCTCGTAGAGGTCGAACATCTCCTTGTCCAGGTATTTCCTGACTGCCTTCGGCGTGTGCTGCATCGAAGTCGGGCGGATCGCCTCGTGCGCATCCTGGGAGGATTTTCCCTTCTTGAAGAGGCGGGCCTCGCTCGGGAGGTATTCCTTCCCGTAATTGTCGTAAATGTATGTGCGGGCCTCGCTGACAGCATCTTCGCTGAGCCGCGTCGAATCCGTTCGCATGTAGGTGATGAGGCCCACCCGACCCTCCCCGCCGAGTTCGATACCCTCATACAGTTTCTGGGCGAGCATCATCGTCCGCTTTGCGTGGAAGCGGAGCCTGCGTGCGGACTCCTGTTGCAGCGTGCTCGTGATGAAGGGCGCGCCCGGATTCCTCCTGACAGGTTTCTTCTGGATGTCGGCGATCTCAAACGCCTGCTTCCGGATGTCGTTGACGTATCCTTCCGCGGTGGTCCCGTCGCCGATGACAGGGTCGTTCCCGGCCACCTTGAAGAGCTTGGCAAAAAACGGTTCGTTCGACCCCGTCCGGAATTCGCCGATGACCGACCAGTACTCATCCGGGATGAACGAGGTGACCGCCTCCTCCCGCTCGCAGATCAGGCGGACCGCAACCGACTGGACCCGCCCGGCCGAGAGCCCGTAGAAAACGGTTTTCCAGACGAACGGCGAGACCTTGTATCCCACGAGACGGTCCATGACCCGGCGCGCCTGCTGGGAATCCACGAGGTTCTGGTCCACTTTCGTCGGGTGCCGCATCGCCTCGGTGATCCCGCGCTCCGTGATCTCGTTAAACATCACGCGGAACACATTCCCGTTGTCCGGCTCGATCTCCCGTGCGATATGCCAGGCGATCGCTTCCCCTTCACGGTCGGGGTCCGTCGCCAGGTAGACGGCCTTCGCCCTGAGCGCGTGGGAACGGAGCCGGGCGATGACCTCGTCTTTTCCCTTGATCGTTTCGTACTCCGGGCGGAACCCGTGCTCGACGTCGATCCCGATCTTGCTCTTCGGGAGATTCTTGATGTGCCCGACCGACGCCTCGACGATGAAGTCCTTCCCCAGATACTTGTTTATCGTTTTCGCCTTCGCCGGAGATTCGACGATGATGAGCGACTTCCCCGTCGTGTCGACGGGGGGGACCTTCCGGCGCGCCTTCCGTTTGCCGGGAGCCACCGCCACCTCGGCCCCCCCCTCAACCTTCTCCGCCGCCGCTTTTCTTTTCGTGGCCATCAGTGAATGGTGTCCCCGCTGGTGAGCATCGAACGGTTCCCGGACGAATCGTCGCCCCCCCGGGCGAACAGAACGGACGCAACGATCTCCCGGAGATCCGTCACAGACAGTTTTTCATACCCCGCCATCATCGCCCGCTCGATCACAGTCTCACAATCCTTCTCGTCAAGCAATCCGAGCTCCCTCAACTGGATCAGATATCCCTGGCTCTCGGTCGAGAGCACCGCTTTTTCCGCATCGTGCAGAACGCGGCGCGAGCCTTCCCCCGCCCGGACGCTCATGGACGGCCGCTGCTGATTCAGCTCGCTGTTCTCATAGATCCAGCTGAACGCGGCACTGATTTCCGACTGCGTGTAGCCCCGGGTCTTCAGGTCGGTCAGATCGATGTCGCTGATCCGCTTGTTATCCTGCATCTCCGACATTATATAGATCAGAAGCTCGACAACCTTCTCCTTCATATCCTCCCGTGTCCCCTTTCGCCGGTAAGGACGCCGACGTAGCGGTCCTCATGCCGTTTCATGCGGCGCTCGAGCGCCACGGTCCCGTCATCATAGCCGAAGAGGTGGAGCGTTCCGTGGACGACGAGACGGCACACCTCATCTGCGAACCTGACCCCGTATTCCCGTGCCTGTGCGCGGGCCCTGTCAAGGTTGACGTACACTTCCCCCTCGATGAGACGCCCTTCCCCCAGGGGGAACGTGATGACGTCCGTCCCGCCTTCGTGCCCCAGAAACCGCCTGTTCATGCGGGCGGACGTCCGGTTGCCGACGAACACCACGCTCACCGCGGCCTGCCGCCGCCGTTCACCCTTCGCGACATGCCGGACCGCAGCGACCACCCCGGCCCGCCGGATCCTGTGCGCAGGGTGCGCGTTGAATACCGCGACATCGATCACGGGCGGGCGGCGGCCTTTGTCCGCCGCGCCCCGGTGCGCCGCCTCCGCGGCGTCTTTTTCTCCGCTTCCAGGACCGGCTCGGTGAGGGAAAGCGCCACGCCGGACATCATGACCTCCGGCGCAAGCTGGGTGAAATCCCCCGAGAGGATCGCCCGGTCCACATTCGCGAAGAGCGTGCACCCGGCCGTCCGCTCGACGATCAATCCCGAGAGCTTTCCCCGGTCCTCCCCGACGAACGTCGCCTCCCCGAGGTCCTCGCTGATGACAAATCCGGAGCAGAAGTGCATCTGCAGGTGCGCGGCCTCCGTGTACACGGAGACCAGGTTCCCCTTTTTCCGCCCTATCCGGATGTCGGGGTAGATCTCAAGAGCGAGCTTGCGGACGCTGCCGCCGGATTCCTGCGCGGCGATCTCGAACCGGTAGTTCGTCCCCATGCTCTTCGCCGCAACGCCGAAAAGTGATTCCAGACGTTTGATAGCAGACGGTGAAAACACTGTTGCCATGCCGGGGCCTCAGGAATATCGTGTGATCGGTATGCTGAGCAGGGTACACGAAAGCCCCGGCTGGCTGCCCGCTTCTCGCGGAGATCCACCGACCGGGGCTCGCTGATCCAGGAAACGTGCGGCGTCCCCATGCGCCGCCGGACCTATGACCTCGTTACCCATCCATTCGTGCAAACTCAACCGGAACTCCTCATGGAAGAATATAGCCAGCACGGGATCGATTGTCAAGCTCTCACCATTCCAGCTCCATTCCTTCCGCGGCCGCGAGGCATTCGAACCTGTAGTTCCGGTTCCGGATCTCCCCCAGGCACTTGCTCAAAATCTCGTCCACCTTGTCGTCATTGTGCGACTGTTCGTGATGGAAGAGGACAAGGCGCTTGACCCCCGCTTCGTCGGCGATCTTGAGCGAGAAGAGGTAATGCGAATGCCCCCACCCGACATGATTGACATACTCCTCCGGGGTATACGTCGTATCGTGGATGAGGATGTCGGCGCCGCGGGCAAAATCGAATATGCGCTGGTTCGGATCCCCCTTCACCGCAAGATACTTCTCCACGATGTTCTTGTCCACGTTCTTGACCGACCGCGCCACCTCCCTGTCGAACGGCTCGTTGTCGCTGATGTAGACGAGGGATTTCCCTCCCACGTTCAGCCGGTATCCGAGCGCGAACGCGGGGTGGTTGACATAGATGGAAGAAAGCGTCGCCTCGAAAATCGGTATTGTCTCTTCCCGGACCGGGTGGAACCTGATCTTCGCTTTAAGCTCGTTGAGCTGGATGGGGAAGTAGACTTTGTTCATCTGATCGGAGATCATCTGGCGGAGCCGGAGATTCCGGGTCTGCGCTCCGATGATCGTGAATTCGTTCCCCGAGATATAGAGGGGCTTGAAAAAAGGGAAGCCATGGATGTGATCCCAGTGCGGATGGCTGATGGCGAGGAACGCTTTGATTGATTCCCCCGTGGCCATCAGCTCATCACCGAGCCCCCGGATCCCCGTTCCGGCGTCGAACACGACGAGGTTGTTCTTGTGAAGCCGCACCTCGACGCACGGGGTGTTCCCGCCGTAGCGGACGGTCTCTTTGCCCGGCGTGGGAAGGGAACCGCGCGTTCCCCAGAATTTGACCTTCATGCGCTTGCTCCGAATCCGACGTGGGTAATAGAGCTTGCAGCGTACGCGACGTAGTTGGCCGCCGACTGCGCGATCGCCCGCCGTTCCTCCCCGCTCAGATCACGCACAACTCTCGCCGGGACACCCGCCGCGAGTGTCCCGGCAGGCACCACGAAATTTTCCTTCACCACCGCCCCGGCCGCGACAAGTGCGCACTCCCCCACCTCCGCGTTGTCGAGAACCACCGCGTTCATCCCGATCAGAGAGCACCTGCCGATCCGGCATCCGTGGATCATGGCCATATGCCCCACCGTTACTTCCTCCTCGATCTCAACGGAGAGTTTCGCCGTGACATGGAGGACACACCCGTCCTGTATGTTCGAACGGCGTCCGACGCGGATGGCATTGATGTCCCCCCGCAGGACGGCATTGTACCAGATGCTCGCCTCCTCCTCCACGCGGACATCCCCGATCAGCCATGCCCCCCCGGCAACGAACACACTCGGGTGCACGAACGGCGCCACGCCGTGATGGACGACCAGTCCCACGCGCTACCCCTTCGCCCGCGGGGGATTCCAACCCGGACGGGTCCACTTCATCAGCTCCATCGTGACGCTCCCGATCAGGACCTTCATTTTCGCCTGGATCGGCACACGGGCCTCGTCATTGGAAAACCACCCTTCGAACCCGCCGGTGAGACCGAAGATCCCCACGAAATCCATGTTCCCGTCAAATCGCACGACGTCCACCGGGTAATCCACTGCATCGAGATCGACCGAGGTATGCTCGTTCTTGAAGTCGATGTACGTGTTGACCCGCTGTTCCTTGATAATCGTGGGGACATTGACCTTCAGGCCCGAGAAGATCTTCGCGCGTGCATAGAAGAAGAGGGACAGCCCGTCGTGATACGGCGTATCGATCACGAGCGTGTCCCGCTTGACGATCACGGAGTCGCGCGTCCCCACCTCGATGAGGACCCGCTTGTTCGGATACTCGAACTTGTACCGGGCGAGATCCCAGTTGCCTTCGTTCTTCTGCCTGCCGAGGAACCTGCGGGAGAACATCCCGCTGTCGATCAGGCTTTCGTAGACGGCGTGAAGGTCCACGAAGGGGACCTTGGGATAGGAGTCGATGAGCGCTTTCCCCTCGTAGGCCAGGGAGGAATTCCCGCGCGCGGTCCCGACGATCTTGATCCGCACCTGCCCGAGATCGATGAAACCGTACCGCACATTGTAGACGAGCTCCTCACCCTCGACGAACACCCTGTCGGGCGGGGACGGCTGTCCCTGCGCCCGTCCCGTCCCGCGGGAAACCAGCGCGCCGACGCCGACGAGAACCGCGACCGCCACCACCCGCGTACGACCGGCGATCCGCCGCCCGGGCATGGAAAAGAGGTGTCCCGTCATCTGAGGCTCGAGAGGTTGCTCAGTATGCGTTCGGTTTCAGGGAAGAGTTCCAGCGCCTTCCGGAACTGGCCGTCCTCACGAAGCATGACGCGGGACGAGCCCTCGTTCCCCCAGAGGCTGCGCGCGATAAATGCCCTGGTGAACGCCTTGATGTAGCGGAGGTCCTTGTCGAATTCCTCCTGCTTGAATGTCGCGCCTGCTGTTTTTCCCAGCGACTGGACTTCCGCGAGCATTGCGCCCGTCACCTCGAACTCCTCGGCGAATTTCGCCGTATTCTTTCCGTAACGGGATTTCAGTTCCGCCCCGTGCCTGTCCAGGTACTTGTCGGCAAACTGGAGGAAGACATTGCGGCTGCGGAGCTGGACCGTATATTCCGTCAGGTGGTCGGACTTCACGATATAGTCCGGTGTGATCCCGCCCCCCCCGTACACGATGCGTCCCCCCATGGTCTTATACGTCGGGCGCGTCGAATCCCGTTCCTCCGAGTGGGAGACGTTCTCCCCCTCTGTCTCCTGCCGCTCGTACGCCGCACGGGCGTATTTGACCTTGTCGTGATCGTAGGGGCGCTGGATGAGCCTGCCGCTCGGCGTGTAATAGCGGGCCGTGGTCAGCCGGAACGCGGAGCCGTCCTTCAGATCGAACTGGCGCTGCACGAGGCCCTTGCCAAACGTCGTCTCGCCGATGATCAATCCCCTGTCCCAGTCCTGCACCGCGCCTGCGACGATCTCGCTGGCCGAAGCGGAACTCGCGTTGACGAGAATGATCAGCGTCACGTCCTTGAATTTGCCGGCCCCGGAAGAGACGTACTCATCGTCGAATTCCGGTCTTCGCCCCTTGGTGAAGACGATCTTGCGCCCCCGCGGCATCATCTCATCGACGAGCTTGTACGCCTGTTCGAGGTAGCCGCCGGGATTTGAACGGAGATCGAGGACCAGGCGCTTCATCCCATCCCCGGAAAGCTTCGTCAGCGCAGCCAGATACTCATCATGCGTCTTCGCCGCGAAGCGGTTGACGCTCACATACCCGGTCTGGCCGTCGATCATGAACGAGGCATCGACGGTGTAGATCGGGATCTTGTCCCGCGTGATCTCGAAGTCGAGCAGCCCGCCGATCCCCGATCGGACGATGGAGACTTTCACCCTGCTCCCCTTCGGACCGCGGAGCTTTTTCTGCACACCCTCCTGTGTTATGCCGACCGCCGAGCTGTCATTGATCCGGACGATTTTGTCCCCCCCCTGGATACCGAGCGCTTCGCTCGGTCCGCCCGTGATGGGTGCCACCACAAGGAGCGTGTCGGCCAGGACCTGATACTCGATCCCGATCCCTTCAAAGCTCCCCTGCATATCGTCGGTCACCTTCTGCAGCTCCGTCACCGGGATATACACCGAGTGGGGATCAAGCTGGTTCAGGAGCCCGTTTATCGCGGCCTCGGTCAGCTTCCCGGTGTCGACATCCTCCACGTAGTATTTCTCCGTGTAGTTCAGGACGTCGCCGAATTTGTGGAGCTGATCGTAGATGGTATCCCCTGAGATCAGCTGGTTGAGCATCGATCCGGCGATGACGCTCACGACGACGAGGAGGATCACTGTTCCGGCCGAGAATCGTTTCTGCATGAAAACCTTTCCTTTAAAGTGCCTGAAGTGCGAGGTAGTGTATCTAATAACAGTCTGAAAGTCAAACATGGTTCCCTCCGGTTGTCGTCCGTCACGGGACGCCGTTTCGTTCTAGCGGACGGGCTTCCATTCGCTCAGAATCGACCTTCTCAGAAAGAAGACAGCAAGGAAATTGATGAACCAGGAGACCGTCACATAGAAGTACCCGTACCTCCTGTAGCGTCTCGGGGACTCATAGACCACGACATTTTCCAGGAACTTTATCCGCCCCACGCGATCAAGGCGCCGGAACATGTCGTAATCCTCCCCGGCCGCGATCCCGTCCGAGTAACCGCTCACGCTCTCGAAGACCTCCCGTTTCATGATGTGGCACTCCCCCCTCCCCATCCCCATACCCGCCCTGTTCATCGCGGCGAAAAACCAGTTGTAAAATCCATGAAATGCCCGGTCGAGCGGCCGCCGTTCGTCCGGGTAGACCTCAACCCTGCAGGTAAGCGCCGCAAGTCCCGGCCTGTCGATCTCGGCGGCGACGGTGGCAAAAAACGACTCCGGATCTCCTATCAGCGTGTCGGCGTTCAGGAAGATGAGTACCGAACCCTTCGCCCTGCGGGCCCCGAGGTTCCTTCCCATCGCAATCGTCTGCTTGATCCCGTCGCCGTTGGTGACGACGGTCTGGGCGTGCTCCCCTGCAATCTCAAGCGTGCGGTCCACGCTCCCCCCGTCGCTTACAACGAGTTCGATGCGAAAGCGGTCCACGAGAGGGGGGGTGAATTGCCGCAACATCCGCTCGAGGAGCTTCTCTTCATTGAGTGTCGGAACGATGACGCTGATCGTTTCCAAAGGTGCGTTCACCGGACTTCACATTGATGAGTTCTTTCAGGCTTTTCCGGGGGCTTCCGGCTTCATCTGCGGGAAGAGGATGACATCGCGGATCGACTCCTCACCCGTCAGGAGCATCGTCAGCCTGTCGATCCCGATCCCGAGCCCGGCCGTCGGGGGCATGCCGTACTCCAGCGCCCGGAGGAAATCCTCGTCGAGCGGCTGGACCTCGGCCTCCCCCTTCGCCTTGGCGCGCATCTGTTCTTCGAACCGGGCGCGCTGATCGACCGGATCGTTCAGCTCGCTGAAGGCGTTGCAGAGCTCCTGGCCGTTGCAGATCGCTTCGAACCTCTCGACAAGCCCTTCCTCCGAACGGTGCCTCTTCGCGAGGGGGGACATTTCGAGCGGGTAGTCGGTGATGAATGTCGGCTGCACGAGGTGATCTTCGACCTTTTCGCCGAATATCGCATCGATGATCTTCCCCGCCCCGTCCGCCTCTTCGAGTCCCACATGCAGTTCCTTCGCGATTCGGCGGAGTTCCTCCTCCCCCTTCCCGCGCAGGGAGTGTCCGGTGTGCTCCCGGATCGCGTCGAACATGGTGATCCGTTTCCAGGGAGGCTTGAAATCGATCATGCGTTCTCCCGCCGCCACCTGCGTCGTCCCGTTCAGCGCAACCGCCACCTCGCTTATGAGTTCCTCGACGAGCGTCATCATCCAGATGTAATCCCGGTACGGAACGTAGAGCTCCATCATCGTGAATTCGGGGTTGTGGGAGCGGTCCATCCCCTCGTTCCTGAAATCCTTGGCTATCTCGTACACGCCGTCGTACCCCCCCACGATGAGGCGCTTGAGGTACAGTTCATCGGCGATCCTGAGGTAGAGGTCGACGTCGAGAGCGTTGTGGTGCGTGACGAAAGGACGCGCGAACGCTCCGCCGTACTGCCCCTGGAGGACCGGCGTCTCCACCTCAAGGAATCCCATGGAGTCAAACGTCCGGCGGATCGTGGTGATGATCCTGGCCCTCCGCCTGAAGAGCTCCCTGACCTGCGGGTTGGCGATCAGGTCGACGTATCTCTGCCTGTAGCGGAGTTCCTTGTCGGAAAAGGGGTCGAAGACCGTCTTGTTCCCCTCCTCGTCCACCTTCTCCTTCGGCACCGGAAGCGGGCGGAGCGACTTGGCCAGAAGAACGAGCTTACGGGCGTGGACGGACACCTCCCCCGTTCTCGTGCGGAAGACAAAGCCCTCGATGCCGACGATATCGCCGATGTCCATCAGCCGGAAGGCGTCGTACGCGTCCCCGAGGTCGTCCCTCTTCATGTAGACCTGAATCCGGCCGCGCGAGTCCTCCAGGTGAAAGAACGAAGCTTTCCCCATCCGGCGGAGCGACATGATCCGCCCCGCCACAGCGACGTTCCGCTCCGTCTCCCCCTCTTTGAACGCTTCCCTGATCTCCGCAGAAAGGGCGTTGCGTTCGAACCCGTGCGGATAGGGGTCGATCCCCTGCGCACGCAATTCAGCGAGCTCTTCGCGCCGCCGCACCATCAGGTCGTTCAGTTCCCGGGCATCCGATTGCTGGTCCACCGTGCTCTCCGTCGTTGCTGTGTGTGAATGCGGCAATGGTCTTGGTGCATCAACGCGACGCCGGTCGGCGCGGGCCCGGACCGCCGGTCCCCTCCCGCCGTCCGGCGCTCTTCGCACCGATATGGGCCGCGAACTCTGGAAATTTCGCGATCACGCGCTCAAAACTCTCCTTGTCGAGTCTGTACAGGTCGCAGTAGGTCGCGGCGCGCACGGAAGCGGAACGGGGACGGTGTTCCAGGAGCGCGATTTCCCCGAAGAAGTCCCCCCCGCGGAGCGTCGCGACGACTGTGCGGCCGTCGGTCCCGATCACCTCGCACTGTCCGCGGCTGATGAAGAACATGTCGTCACCGGGTTCTCCCGCGTGGAAGACGGTATCCCCCGGCGTGTACACGACAGGCTGCATGACAAGCGCGATCTCCCTGATCAGTTCCTCGCCGGCCTCTTTGAAGAACGGGACCTTCTGGATGATGTCACGCTTCAGGAAAAGGGAAACCTCCACCAGGAGCCCCGGCGGGAGACCCTGCACGATCGACGTCTCGTCGTATCCCAGCCTGTGCTCCCACACATAACCGTAGTAGTCCCTGATCCTCCGCTGCATGGCCGGGGGGATTTCCCTTGACCGCATGAACGCCCCGAGTTTCTCCATGTTTGCGAGGTAGCGGGTCCGCGCCGGCTGCAGATTCCCTATGATTGTCGAGATGTTGGCGATGACGTAGCCGTACATTCCCACGCCGAATATCATCACGACGATCGCGTAGACGATCTGGGCGTTGTTTGCGGGCGTGATATCGCCGTAGCCGATCGTCGTGATCGTGGAAATGCACCAGTAGAGAGAGTGGAGATAGAGCGTCCACCTGTCGCCGCCCGGGTAAATGCCGCGGAGCGAGAGCCACCCCGTGGCGAGCCAGTGGACGGCAATGGCGAGCCAGTAGACGAAGTAAACAAGCCGCAGGGCATTCCAGCGGTGCAGGTGCTGCTGCCTCCAGGCACCCATGGCCCGTGCGACACGGGCCAGCTTGAAGAGACGCAGGCACAGGAGCCAGGAGAACCCGGGTATGAGGAAGAGCGGGATCGCCGCGACGCAATCGGCAACCAGGAGGAACCGTCCGTACGGGAGTCCGGTCCTTTTCGATTCACCCGCGTTGACCGCAATGTCCGCGGTGAACAGGAGTGTCAGGAGAGCGTCCAGGAGAACGGTATGGGGAATCAGGTCGTCGCCCAGCACGATGCGGAGCGGAGCAACGATGGCACCGATCGTGGTGAGCACCAGCACAAGCGCGACCCAGACGCGCGTGGAGAGGTGCTGTTCCCCGCCGGGCACAGCGTCGCGGCTGAACATATGCGAATGCACCATCCGGAAGGGCCCCCTCAGATTCCGACTTTCACGATCGCCCTGCGGAGTCGTCCCGTTCCCCCCAGGGGAGCATGCGCGTCGCCGGGAAAATAGACGGCAAATCCCGATCCCGCGACATGGCTCCACGAAAAGGGCTTCCCGCCGTACAGTTCAACGTCTTTCGATGCGTCGTACGGCTGATTCACCTGCGCACACTCCTTGACGGGCCTCCAACCGATCATGTCGGCCCCTTCGATGACGAATTGTATGTCGATGTACTTCCGGTGCGCTTCGAGAACCGCCCGTTCAGTGCCCACCCCCTCGTCGAGAGCGATCACCAGGTACAGCCGGTCCCCGTCGATCAGGTGCTTCCCCGGCGGGAGCGACGGGAGATCCGGCTTCGCGAGCGTCTCAAAGGCCCGGGCAAACAACGGATGAAGCGGGACATAACGGCGCGCTTCGTCGAGGCGGTCGATGATCAACGGAAAATCCGGCGTTTCATTTTCATATGTCGGGGACTACCAGCTTCCGGATGCTCCACCCCCGGAGAATCCCCCGCCCCCTCCCGAGAAGCTGTCCCCGGAAGAACCGGAGGAACCGCCCCCGGAAGACGAAGACCAGGATGAGCCCCCTCCTGAAGAGGATACCCCTCGGGAGAGTGCGGCGAAAAACGGGATGGCGGATACCCTGGTGTGCAGAGACCTCCCCCCGGCGGTCTTCGACCACCAGAACCTGAAAAGCGGGACCAAGAGAGCATAGCAGCCAAAGGCGATCACGCCTCCGGCGACGCCGAGTATTGCCAGGGGGAACACGAGCCAGAACGGGAGAAGGAACAGATAGAGGAACCACGACTGCGCGCCTCGGGCGAAGAGCACGATCAGCGTGAAGAGACCGACGACGACTGCGAAGATTCCCCCTGCCAGGAGTTTCGTGCCGACGTCCGCCGACGCCTCCTCCGCGGGAGGGGCGTAGGATCCCCGGAGGGACGCAAGTATGGCATCAACACCGGCGCTCACGCCGCCGTCATAATCCCCGTCTCTGAACCGGGGGACCATCACATTCCGGATAATGCGTCCACAGGTGATGTCGGGGAGGCTCCCTTCGAGCCCCCGCCCGACCTCGATGCGGACCTTCCTGTCGTCGCGGACCACGAGGAGAAGGACGCCGTTGTCATTCTCCTTCCGTCCGAGCTTCCATGTCTCCACCACGCGGATGGCATAGGACTCGATGACCTCCCCTTCGAGCGAGGCGATCGTGAGGATGGCGACCTGGTTCGACGTAGAGTCCTCGTGCCGCCTGAGGAGCGCGGTGAGCGCGCTGATGGTCTCCGCGGAGAGTATCCCGGCGTTGTCGGTGACACGCCCGCTGAGGAGGGGAACATCCGCATCGCCGTGCGCCGCGGCCGCCATGAAAAGCGAAGCGAGACACAGGAGAAGAATCCGGCCGGGGCGGTCCATCACTCTTTCCTCACGCGGAGATTGTCGGAAAGCTCGTCCCTGTCTTCCGCTGCACGTTCCACCCCGTGGTTGGCAAGCAGCGTCCCGCACCGCCGGATCGCTTCGACGAGTCCGTCGGCCGGCTTCCCGGCCCGTATCGCCTCCACGACGAGATTGATGGTATCTTGCCAGTCATTCTGCGCGACCTTGCTGTGGATGCCCGAATCGCCGATCACGAGGACCTTCCGCTCCATCATGCTCAGGAAAATGAGTATCCCCGTTCGTCTCTCTGTCGCAAACACTTCTTCGCTGATGAAGGCTTCGGCGGCGCGTTGTTCGACACGGCGGGTTATCAAGTGGGATCCGGCGAACAGCCGCTTCAGCCCCGGAAGGAAACGAATCGCCAGCATGGCCCCGCCGCCGGCGAGCAGCGTTGCCGCCGCGATCCCGGCGGGGTCGAACCGCGTCCAGTCACCGGCCGCGTTCCGGAGAAACGTCATTGCAACAAACGCGATGAACCCTCCGAGAAACCCTCCCCGCCATTCGGCGGTCTCGTAGTGATCGCTCTGCCCGACGACGTACGGAACGATCTCGCCGGACGTCACTTTCTCCGCCTCGCGCACCGCCGCGGCGATCTTCTCCTGTTCCGCCTGCGGGAACATGTTCAACAATGCATTCTGCATCCCGTGCTCCTCTTATCGCCGTAATGTACCAAACGGGGGGACAATCTACAAGGTCACGGGGCGGCCTGAAGTGCGGACTCTCTCGCGAGCGAGTAACTGTAACAGTCTCTCGGAGCGCCGTTGATGTTGGGAAAGACGGCCCACCGCCGGAGAATTCGCTCGCGGGTCATCCCCGCCTTCTCCAGCACCCGAGCGGAGGCCGGGTTGTCGACCGCGCACACGGCCCAGACACGAAAAACGTCGGGCTGCGCGTCGGCCCACGCACAGACCTCCCTGACCGCCTCGGTGGCAAACCCTTTGTTCCAGTGCGCACGGGCGATCACATAACTGATGTTGACCATGGCGGCGTCGACGCGCGCTTCGATCATCCCGACGAGCAGGTCGTTCTCACGGAGGAGGATGGGCCAGGCATAGGCGCTCCTCTCCTCCCAGTGAGCCAGCATCCTCGCCAGGGACTCTTCCGCTTCCCGGAGGCTCCCGTCGGGACGCCGCATCAGATAGCGCGTGACCTCCGGGTCCTGCGCCCAGGCGTCGAACATTTTTCCCGCATCCCCGCGCACGGGTTTCCTCAGAATCAGGCGTGAGGTCAGTAACCGTTCGGGAGCCGTGATCATAGATCAGATCATTTCCCTCAGGAGCTCTTTTCTCGGGTTCGGTATGACGACCCGGTTGACGAGAAGTCCCCGTTCCGCACAGACCGACGCCGCAGCATCGACGGCAGAGGTCACCGCGGCGACATCGCCTGTCATCGTCACAAATGCCTTTCCTCCGAGCGCCATGGCGAGGCGGATTTCGAGCAGTGTGACGCGCGCGGTTTTCACCGCAGCGTCGGCCCCTTCGACAAGCGACGCGACGCTGAACGACTCGACGATACCCAGTGCCCCGAGCATCTCCGTCGCGGCCGTCCCCGCGATCGCGGGGAAGACTCCCGCATGGACGTTCGGGATAACGAACGTGTCGATCACCATCCCCGTGCCGGCGACTGTCCCGGCATCGACACTCGAGCGGACAGCCGCGACGTCCCCACCGATCATCACGATGTATTTCCCGGAGCAGATGCTGCGGGAAAGAAGGAGGGAGACGTCGGCGACTTTCAGCATCGCATCCGCCACCAGGTAGCCTGCAGCGATGCTCGAGAGTTCGACTAGCCCTATGGCATTCATGTCAGGCATGCTGACGGCTCCTTTCCTCCAATTGTTCGATCACGACCCCGTCCCCCGTCAGCGTCACGATCCCCTCGATGCTCGCGTGGATATGAGCGCCGGTCCGGTCGCCGGAGTATTCCCCGATCTTCTGACCCACGCGTACGTGTGCGCCCGTGCGCACGAGCGCCCGGACCGGCGCGCCCGCATGAGCGGAGAGCGGGAGTGTCACACGCCGCGGCATGAGCGACATCCCGGCAAATTCGGCGGGGACGTTGTACGTTTCGATCCCCAGTTTCTTCATCAGCCGGCCGAGCGGCACGTGGCGTCCGTCGTAGATCGGATGGACGCTGACTTCCCTCTTCCCGTGCCAGGAGAGACCGCGCATGCGCGAATCCGCCTTCGACTTGTCGCACGCCTCCTTGGGATAGAGGTCCTCCGGACACGCATACAACGTGCAGAGTCCGCACGAACAGCAGAGGTCGGCGTACCTGTTCCATACATCCTCGCCGGTGGCGGTGAAGCTGAGGCTTCGCATCACCTTGTGCGGCTCGACTTCGTACCCGAGGAGATAGCGGGGACAGAGCTCCGTGCAGTAACTGCACTGGTCGCATGCCGATTTCCCGATCCGGTGCATCGCGCCGGGCGTGAGGGTCTTCCGCGTCACCAGAGTGTGCGTCAAAGGCAGAATGATGAGACCGGCGCATGTCTTGGTGACCGGTTGTGCGAAGTCGGTCGTCAGCGACCCCATCATCACGCCTCCGGCGAATACCGCGACATCGGGGGCGGCCGGCCCCCCCGCCGCCGCGATCGCGTCCGCGAACGGCGTCCCGACGGGGACTTCCAGCGTGAGGGCCCTGCGCACCGCACCGGCCACCGTGACGTATTTTGACGTCACGGGGATGCCGTCTGCGGCCCGCGACATGTTCCGGAGCGTTTCGACGTTGGACACAACGACCCCCACGTCGAGGGGTATCCCCCCGGGGGGAATCGACCGTCGCGTCGCTTCGTAGACGAGTATGTACTCATCGCCCGTCGGGTAGAAATCGCCGAGAAAGAGGACCTCCACGCCGGCCCCCTGCGCCGCTGCGGAAAGAGCCCCGAGGCGCTCCGTGTTTTTTTTCTTGACGCCGATGATTCCCCGCTTCGCCCCCGTCGATTCCATCAGGAGCCGGATCCCCCGCACTACTGCCGGAGCCTCCCGCACCATGAGTTCGAGGTCCTTGTGCAGAAGCGGCTCGCATTCCGCGCCGTTGGCGATGACCGTATCGGCCCGGGAGGAAGCTTTGATGTGTGCAGGGAACCCCGCGCCCCCGCACCCCACGACGCCCGCCTCCCGTACGAGATCCGGAAACCCGCCGCTCATTCCTTCACCTCCTTCACCATCATGGCGCGCGTATACGCCACGAAGAAGTTCTGGCGTTCGACATTCCGCTGCGATACGCTCCCGGGTTTCGTGAGCGTGTAAGCGACATCGCACCCTCCCTCGACGGCGAGGGAAAGGAGCGCGAGTATGATCGCTTTCTGCACGCCCCGCCGACGGAACGACGGGAGCGTGCTCGCACCGTACAGGGCGGCGACACTTTCGTGCATCGCGAGCGCCCCTCCCCCTACCGGACGTCCCTCGAGCCACGCGATCAGGCAGATCGAATCAGGCCGATGAAACAGGCTCTTGAGCACAAGCATGTTCTCCTCTGAGACGATGAGGCTCTCGGCAAACCCCTGGGCGACGGTGCGCGCCCAGAGATCGTCTTCCGAGGGGGTGCATTGCTGGACCCGGAGCGCCCCGTCCCCCGCCGGTCGGGCTCCCCCTTCCCGCAGGGGCCTCACGAGCATGCTGCTGAACTCCCTCAGCCGGTACCCGCGCAGGCTGAGCTGCTCGATGATCGACGGGTCCGCCAGCGGGCAGAGGTCGATCAGTGTCGGCGACCCGCGGACCTCGAAGAACGCTTCGAGCTGTTCCATGTCCTGTTCCGTGACAGGTCCTTTCATCCCCAGTCCGATCGCCTGTGTCAGCGGCGAGCCGACCCCGGTGAAGACCGCATATCCGCCGGCGACCGGTTCGGCAAGAGCGCCGGAAGCCGGGTGAAGCTGCGCATGGATCTGGGATGAGAGAAGACTCACCCATGCATCTGTCGATTCGAGCCGACGCGCGAGGAGAAGGTCGGCGATCAACGGGGCCTTCAGCGAGTCCGGCATTATTGGGAATTGTTCGAAGGTTGGGCGAAATAGACCTCCCGGTAGACGGATGTGCCCCAGGAGAGTGACAGGAGCGCCGCGAGGAGGACGATGAAGAGGACGAGATGCGGGGTTTTCATGGGACCTTCTCCGGATATGACCGCGTTACCGGCCAGACAGCAGTTCCTCCTCGGTGTACCCCGCCATTTCCTTCAGAGACCTGATCTCGCTCCGCGTGAGACTTCGTGTTCCCCCCCGGGCCAGCCCCGCTTTCGTGACGGGGCCGTAGGCGACCCTTTCCAGTTTCACGACGTCATAGCCGAGTGTCTCGAACATGCGCCTGACCTGACGGTTCCGTCCCTCGTGGATCGTGATGCCGATTTCCTTCCCCCGCCCCTGGGGGATGAGCTCCACGTCCGCAGGCGCCGTCCGTCCGTCCGGGAGTACGATCCCGCCCCGGAGGAGGGTCAGGTCCCCGCGTGAGAGCGCCTTGTCGCAGGAGACCCTGTACGATTTCGGAACGTTGAATTTCGGATGCATGAGGCGGTGGGCGAAACTACCGTCGTTGGTCAGGATGAGGACGCCCGTTGTGTTCCTGTCGAGCCTTCCCACCGGATAGACGCGTTCCCGGCTGCGGACCATGCTCATGACGGTCGTCCGCCCCCGTTCATCGCTGAGCGTCGTAATGCTGTCCTTCGGTTTGTTGAGGACGAGATAGAGGAATCCCTTTACCGGGAGCGCCTGAGTTCCACTCACGAACACCCTGTCGCGCGCCGGATCGACGCGGGTTGCGAGATCCCGGACAACGATGTGGTTGATCTCGACCTTTCCCTGGAGTACCAGATCCTCCGCCTTTCGCCGCGACGTGATCCCGCTCATGCTCAGGAAGCGGTTGATCCGGATCTGCCCCGGACCCGTCGCCGTCGCCGTGGTCCCGGTGCGCTTCCCTGCGCGGTGCCGCTGTACAGGCTTCATTGTCGTGTGACGCCCCTTCTGAGGTTGTACGGCGGGTGCGCGCCGTCAGGAAATATCCCTGCCGGCATCATCCTCCCCCTTTTCATTTCCTGTCCCGGACCCCGGGTCCTCTCCCGTCTCGAGACGGCGCTTCGCTTCGAGTTCCTGCAACATCCTCTTCTCGACCTCGAACTCCGCCTCCGCCATCAGCTCATCGATCTCCCTGGGTTTCGGAAGTTCCGAGAGATCGTTGACGCCGAAATGTTTCAAAAACTCCTTCGTGGTGCCGTACAGCAGCGGACGTCCGGGCGTCGCCGCGCGCCCGACGATGGCAACCAGGCTTCGCTCCAGAAGCGTGTGGAGCACGTAGTCGGCGTTGACGCCGCGAATCGTCTCGATCTCGGGCTTCGTCACCGGTTGTTTGTACGCGATCACCGCAAGCGTCTCGAGAGCGGAGAGCGAGAGCTTCCGCTTCGACTTCTCCCTGAGCATCCTGCCGAGCCATGGTGCGAACTCGGGTTTCGTCGCAAATTGGTAGCCCCCGGCCACTTTGACGATGCGTACCACCCGGCCGGTGCGCTCGTAGTCGAGGTTGAGCTCTTCGATGGACCCGAGGACGTCATCGGGGGTGACCGACGGGAGCTTCTCCCCCTCCTCGAGAGTGCCGAATATGTCGATCACCTGCCTCACCGTCAGCGGTTCATCGGTGGCAAAGAGGAGGGCCTCGATCACATCCCTGTTCGAGGGGCTGTTCCCGGCACTGTTGGGCGGACCGTTCTCCGCAACTCCCCCTTCGCTCATGCCGCCGCCAGTCTGATCGCGACGTCGTCCCCGGTGGCCGCGGCGGCGAGGGCGATGACCTTGTTTTTCGTCAGCTCCAGCAGGGCGATCACAGTGACGATGATCCGCACTTTTTCGGTCATGTGGGAGACCAGCGTGAGGAGCGTTGTCGCACCGCGGACGCGGAGGAAATCAAGAACAAAACTCATCTGTTCGTCCACCGAGACGTCAGACAGGGTCACCTCGTGCACCACCTTCCGGGGCATGTGGTCCATCGCGCTCCTGAACGCCGCAATGAGGTTGAAAAGCGAGACATCGGCCAGCGTCTCCCCCTCCCCCGGCGCGGGCTGGTCGTGCATGTCCGCGGCGAAGAACTTTCTGTAGTACACTTTCCGTTGCTCCTCCTCCAGGGTTCCCATCTGCTGCGAAATCTCCTTGAACTTCTTGTACTCGATGAGGCGCCGTACGAGCTCCGCGCGCGGGTCCTCCTCCTCCTCCGCGTTCTCGTCCCGCGGCAGGAGCATCCTCACCTTGATCTGCATCAACGTCGCCGCCATCACGATGAAGTCTCCTGCGATCTCGAGGTCGAGCTGGGCCATGACGTGGAGATAGTCGAGAAATTCACGCGTGATCCGCGAGATCGGGATGTCCTCGATCTCGAGCTCGTCCCGTCTGATGAAGAACAGGAGGAGGTCGAGCGGGCCTTCGAATTCAGTGAGCTTCACCCTGTACATTGGCGTTTTCCTGATCAGCCCATGTGCATGACGCGTCGGACTTCCGCCATCGTGCTGCGCGCCCTGGCACGCCCTCTCTCTTCCCCATCAGCGAGAATTTCCGCCACCTCGTCGGGCCGCGATTCGAAATATGCCCGCTTCTCGCGGAACGGCGCGAGCTGAGCCGCGATGACGCCCGCGATTTTCGTCTTGCACTCCACGCAGCCGAGCCCGCCGCTCCGGCATCCCGCGTCTATCTCCGAGGAGCCTGAGGGATTGAATTTCTCGTGATACCGGTACACAAGGCACACCTCGGGACGCCCCGGATCGTTCCTGCGGACCTTCAGCGGATCCGTGACGGCGGTCTTCATCTTCTTCAGGATCTCATCGGGCGAATCCGAGAGCAGTATCGTGTTCCCCGCCGACTTGCTCATTTTCTTCTCCAGGCCGTCGAGGCCCGGCAGCCGTGGGAAATGCGTGAGCTTCGGCTCAGGTTCCGGGAACACCTGCCCGTACTGGTTGTTGAAGCGCCGTGCGATCTCCCGCGCTATCTCGACGTGCGGCACCTGGTCCTCGCCGACGGGGACAAGGTCCCCCTTGTACAACAGTATGTCGGCCGCCTGGAGGACGGGGTAGCCCAGGTGTCCATAACTCACGTTCTCGATGTTCAGGTCGCGCACCTGCTCCTTGACCGCGGGGTTCCGTTCAAGCCTGGCCGCGGTTATCAGCATCGACAGAATAAGGTGGAGCTCGGTGTGCTCCTTTATCTGCGACTGGCGGAACACAGGGCTCCGTACCGGGTCCACGCCCGCGCCGAGCCAGTCCAGGAGCATGTCGACGGAATTCTTCCCGATGCGCGAGGAGTCCGGGTCCGTTGTCAGTGCGTGGTAGTCGGCTATCAGATGATAGTTGTCGTACTCGCCCTGCAGCTGTACCCAGTTCTCCAGAGCCCCGACGAGGTGCCCGAGGTGGAGCTTGCCGGTAGGACGCATGCCGCTGAGGATCGTTTGCCTGGTTCCCAAAACAAATTCCCCCTGGAAGACCGAGTGACGGTTGACGGAAGAGAGGCCGAGGGGCTCAGTGGAGAAAGAGGTAGGGTTTCCACCGCTCGTCGAGCGAGCCCATGACATGCCGGATGAACGTAACGTGATTCGGGCGCATCGGCTTGCGCCGGAGGAGCATCGAAGTCTCGTCCGGCGTACGGTCGCCCTTCCGGTTGTTGCACTGCACACAGGCACAGACGAGGTTCTCCCAGGTATCCTCCCCTCCCCGCGACAGAGGGAGGACATGGTCTATCGTCAGCGAGAGATCGGACCGCCCGCAGTACTGGCAGCGGTGCCCGTCGCGCCGAAGGATGTTCTTTCGGGAGAGTATGATTTTCTTGAAGGGAACCCGTACGTACATCGAGAGGCGGACAATGCTCGGGAACGGCATGCTCGCCGACACGGAACGGATCCTGTTTCCGGCATGCGCTTCGATGAGCTCGGCCTTTCCCAGATACAGGAGGATTATCGCCTTCTTTGCGTTGATGACGCTCATGGGCTCATAGCTCTGATTGAGGATCAGAACCTTGGCGTTCAGCCTCCCGGTGGCACCCTGTGCGTGAACCTGCGCGCTGAAGTCTCTCTTACCTCCTTGCTGTCGGGAAAGAATGGACGGTTCGCCGTTACCCTATGATGAGGAAAATATACCGCACGTGGGCTACATTGTCAAGCCAACGGCCGCGACGTTCTTCGGCGTGGCCGGCGCGACGGCGTGACCGAATGCCGGGCTGAATACGACACTGCCCCGCACGTGAGGGCGGGGCAGTGTCTGTCAAGGAACCGGGTGTGCGTTATTTCGGGATCTGCACCGCGACGAATGACGTACCCCTCTCGCTCCGTATCCTCAGCAGGAGGGAGTCGCCCGGTTTCCGGCCGTCGACGACCTTCTTCAATTCGGAAGGGGAATTCACCTGCTTCCTGTCGGCCTCGACGATCACCATGTTCTTCCCGATGGCACGGTTGAATGCCTCGCCGTACGGCTTGACATCTGTGACGATCACGCCCCTGTCCACCTCAAGCTCCTTTCTTTCGTCCGGCGTCATCGAACGGACGCTCAGGCCGAGGTTATCGAACTTCATCACCCGGGGGGATTCGACCGAGTTCTCCTCCTCCTCTTTCCTGGGCTCCGACGCTGCGACAACCGTCTTCTCCTCGTCCCGCGCCTTCAGTGTGATCGGTTTCTCGACCACCGACCCGTCCCTGAAGATCTTCAGCATCACCCTGTCGCCGGGATGGTGCGTGGCGATGTAGCTTTGGAGCTCGTTCCCCGCGTTCACTTCCTTCCCGTCAACGGAGAGGATGACGTCCCCCTCCTTCAGCCCGGCGGCCTCGCCGGCCCCCCCCTTGACGGTGCTCTGAACGAGGACCCCTTTCGCCTCCTTCATGCCGAGCGCATTGGCCATCGTCTGGTCCACCGCGCCGATCAAGACACCGATATATCCCCGGCGGACCTTTCCCTCCTTGATGAGGTCGGCGGCGACGGTCTTCAGGATGTTCACGGGGACGGCGAAACCGTACCCCTGGTAGCGTGCGTTTGTCGTTGCGATCGCGGTGTTGATCCCGATCAGCTCACCGCTCAGGTTCACGAGCGCCCCGCCGCTGTTCCCCGGGTTGATCGCAGCATCGGTTTGAATGAAGTCTTCGATGCTGTAGTTGTTGTCCCGGATGATATTGATGCTCCGCCCTTTGGCACTGATGATCCCTGCGGTGACTGTGGACGTGAGTCCGAGCGGGTTGCCGATCGCCAGCGCCCATTCCCCCACCTGCACGTTATCCGAGTTCCCGAGCGCGGCGGCGGGGAGGTCTTTGGCATCGATCTTGATGACGGCGAGGTCCGTCGAAGGGTCAGTCCCGATCAGTTTCGCCTTGTAGCGCAGCTTGTCGTGCATCACCACCTCGATGCCGTCCTTGTCGGCGTCATCGACGACGTGATTGTTCGTCGCGATATACCCGTCGGCCGTGATGATCACCCCGGACCCCATTCCCTGTTCCGGCTGCGGCTCCTGCGACTTGAAGTCGGGCCCGAAGAAATGGAAGAAATCGTGCGGCATGCTCTTCTCCGTCTTCTTCCCGGAGGTCGTCACCGTGATCGCCACGACTGAGGGGGTGACGGCTTTCGCGACAGCGACGAAATTGTCGCTGATGGCCTTCAGGCCGGTACTCTGTACGGTAACGGGCGTCGGCCCCCCGAGTTTGACCTCGCTCCCGCTCCGGGCGAAGGAGAGGTCCACGCCGCCGCTGAAATTCGATACCAGGATGGCACCGAAGAGTATGCCGACGGTCACCAGCACGAGCGATGTCAGGACTGTTTTCTTCATGAAGCATTTCTCCTGTTGTGTTGAGGATATTCCCGGGATCCCGCTGCCACTGCAGGCAACGTCATCCCCCCCCGAAGGGATATCACCGTAGAGATGAGAACACCGATTCCGACCGGAGAGTTCTCAGGCCTTCCACATGACCGAGAAGAAACCGGCGAAGGACACCGGCGATCTCCCCCCGCACCCGGGAGTTCAGTACCAAGTGCGTGGCGGAGACCGGATCCGCCGTTTCCTGAAGCCGCTGCAGCACGGCGAGCGCGGCAGGCGAAAGAAATTCGAGGCCGAGCCCCTTCCCGGAACACTCCGGGCCGAGTATCCCGTTCGCCGTCATGTGCACACCGCTCCCCCCGGCACGGGGGTCGACAGGCTTCCGGCAATTGGCGCAGTGGCGCATGTCGGGTCTGAACCCGATAATCCCCAGCAGATGCAGTTCAAAGTAGTATAACGCATTTCCGGGCTGATTTGTTGCACGGCTGACCGCATCAAGCGTCGAGGAGAGAAGTTCGAAGAGCTGCCGGTTGGGCTCCTCCGGGGGACTGACGGCGTCCGTGAGCTCGACGGCGGCCATGGCGGCCGCCATCCTGTCGAGGTCGGTGGTCAGCCCGGGGAACGACCTCGCAAGATCGCATTGTGTCAGGAGCTGGAGATCGCGGGTTTCCTTCATGTAGAAGAGGACCCCCACATGGTTCATCGGTTGCAGCGCCCCCCCGAGGCGGCTCCTCCCGTCACGCGCCCCCTTCGCAAGCACGGAAATTTTCCCGATCTCCTTCGTGTACAAAGTGGCGATGCGGCTCGTCTCCCTGTATTTCATCGTACGGAGGACGATCGCTTCAGACTTGACGATCACGGCGTCTCCCCCCCGGCGCCCCCCCGGCGGAGAACCGCAGCCAGAGAATCGTGGAACGGCGGACGAAGGATCCCCCGTTCGGTGACGATCGCGCTCACCAGCGGGGCGGGTGTGACATCGAACGCCGGAGCGTACACTTTCACCCCCCGGGCGGCAATCCTCCTCCCCCCGAAGTGCGTCACTTCCGTCTCGTCCCGCTCTTCGATGGGTATGTGCTCCCCGTCCGGTATTGCCGCATCGATCGTCGATGTCGGCGCAGCAACGTAGAACGGCACACCGTGGCGCATGGCGAGGACGGCCAGGGGGTAAGTCCCCACCTTGTTGGCGGTGTCCCCGTTGGCGGCGATGCGGTCAGCGCCCACGATCACCGCCTGCACATCCCCGCGGCGCAGGACGCTCGCCGCCGTGCTGTCGGTGATCAGGATCGTTTCGATCCCCAGCCTCACGAGTTCCCATGCTGTGAGCCGGGCCCCCTGAAACAGCGGGCGCGTTTCATCGACGAACACACGGAGGACGTTCCCCCGCCGCGCGGCCTCCGCAATCACGGCAATCGCCGTCCCTTCCCCCGCGGTGGCAAGTGCTCCGGCGTTGCAGTGTGTGAGGAGCGAGGAGCCGGGTGCTATGAGCCCGGCGCCGAGCTCCCCGATGCTCCTGCAGGATTCGATATCGTCGCGCTGGATGGCGAGGGCCTCGGCCGAGAGGGAATCGAGGATCGCCGCCACGTTCTTCCCTCCGGCCTCACGCGCCACCTCTTCCATCCGGCGCATCGCCGCAAAGAGGTTCACCGCCGTCGGGCGGGTGGCCGACAGGTCACGCACGGCGGATTCCAGGACGGCCTGAAGTTCCAGGGGAGTGGAGGGGCGTGATTTGCGGACGGCGAGGAGGACGGCAAAGGCCGCAGCGACGCCGATGGCGGGAGCGCCGCGGATTCTCAGGCTCCGTATCGCCTCGCAGACCACCAGGTGGTCGGTGGTCTCCACCGTCACCTCTTCCGCGGGGAGCCGGGTCTGGTCGATGAACCGGAGTCTTCCGTCGGCCCACTCGAGCGTCGTCATCTCACGGTCAGTCTTCGTCGAAGCGGGAGAGTTCGCGGAATTGACGGAATCGATCCTGTATCTGAAGATAGGTCAGATCGGCAAGCCCTTCGACGCCGAACTTTTCTACGGAGAACGAAGCGAGCGTGCTCCCGTATATCACGGCGCGTTTGAGATTCTCCTCCGACATGTCGTCGGTGCGCGCCAGCCACCCGACGAAGCCTCCGGCAAACGAATCCCCCGCCCCGGTCGGGTCGAATATGTTCTCCATGGGGTAGGCCGGCGCGGAAAACACCATCTGTTCGGTCAGCAGGAGCGCACCGTGCTCCCCCTTCTTGATGATCACGACGTCCGGGCCCATCCGGCGGATCACGCGCCCCGCCTTGATGAGATTCGGTTCGTGGGAAAGGAGACGCGCTTCGGAATCGTTCAGGATGAGGGCGTTGATGGACTTCAGAGTTTCCTTCAGCTCCGCATTTTTCTTTTCTATCCAGTAGTTCATCGTGTCGCAGACGATGAACCTCGGCTTCTCCATCTGGTCCAGGACGCGCCGTTGCAGCACGGGGTCGATATTCCCCAGGCAAACGACACGGCTCCGCCGGTACGTATCGGGGATTTTCGGGTCGAATCGCTCGAACACGTTCAGCTCGGTAACGAGGGTATCCCGTTCGTTCAGGTCGTAATGGTACCGCCCTGCCCACCGGAACGTCTTCCCGTCCGCCACGACCTCCAGTCCCTCCAGGTCCACTTTCCGTTCCTCCAGGAACGCCAGCCCGCTTTTGGGGAAGTCCCCTCCCACGACACCCACCACCCTGATCGGGCTTACGAAATAACTTGCCGCCGCGGCGATGTACGTGGCAGAACCGCCGACAGCGTCTTTCACCGATCCGAAGGGTGTTTCTATAGAATCGAGGGCGAGGGAACCGACAACGAGAACACTCAAATGGGTCTCCGGAGCGTTATGGGGCGTCCTATGAGAGGGATGTCTGGAAATGTACGGAAAGGGGGGATGATTCGCAAGGAGGGAGGCGTTTAGACGGGCAATTCGAGGAGCGTCCCGGCTTCTTCCCCCCCGAGAATGTACTGGTGGACGATGTCCAGACAGTTTCTCTGGCCGGGCCAGACGAGACGGCGTCGTGCCTCGGCGTACGGAAGCCATTCGAACGTTGAATGTTCCGGGGAGAGTCGTACTTCGAACCCGCTTTCCAGTTGTGCGGCGAAGAGGACCACCAGGCTGATCAGATCCCGGTGCGGGTCATAGAACGGGTTTACCGCGGGGACGACCCAGAACCGGAGAGGGCCTGCGCCGGCTTCTTCCCGCAGTTCCCGGAGGGCGGCCTCGTGCGCCTTCTCCCCCTCTTCGACTCGCCCGGAGACGAACTGCCAAAGGCCGGGATAGAGCGGATCATCCGGGGCACGGCGGATGAGGAGGTACTCTCCCCTGTCCCCCTTGATCCTGAACGGACACACCTCTATGATCCGTGACGTGACTTCAGCCATGTCTCCCTCGTCCTTTCACTTCGCCCTCCAGAGCCGCGATCTCCTCCCGGGTAAGTTCCCGCACCTCTCCTTCTTTCAAATGACCGAGACGCACCGGCCCGATTGCCAGACGATGAAGGCGGACGACCGGATCGCCGAGCTTTTCGAACATGCGCCTGACCTGCCTGTTTTTCCCCTCCGTAATCACGACACGGCACCGCCGTGCATCGTCGGGGCCGACGGTTACTTCCGCGGGACGGCAACGGACACCGCCGGGCAGAACGAGCCCGTCGCGCATCGCCGCAGCCCCTGATTCACTCAGCGGTCTCTCGAGGAGGACACTGTATGTCTTGGGGACTTTTCCCGCGGGGCCGGTGACACGTTCCCCGAACATCGTGTCGTTCGTGAAAAGGAGGAGCCCGGTCGAATCCAGATCGAGGCGCCCGACGGGAAAAACCCACGGGATCCCCTCCGGAAGGAGATCGTACACTGTGTCCCGTCCCTTCTCGTCGGAACGCGTGGTCACAACTCCCGCCGGCTTATGCATGGCGAAGTAGACCCGGCCGATGCGGGGGAGGGGTTTCCCTGCAAGCGTGACGGCGTCCCGGACCGGATCGACCCACGTCCCGGGAGTGCTGACCGTGATCCCATTCACGCTCACATCCCCCCGGAGTATCAGCCGGCGAGCTTCGGCGCGGGAGGCGATTCCGCGTTTCGAAAGTGCGCGCGCCAGCGTCACCCGCCGCCGGGGACTCTTCGGCCGGGCAGCTCTCCCGGGTTTCTTCACGAGAGGACCTTCAGCAGGAGGAATCCCGCGACGACGATGAGCAGCAGGACGAGTGACGCGAGCGGGAGATGGCGCTCGATCACGCGCCGCACGGACGGCCCCCCCACGACGAGAACCGCCGCCAGCAGATAGAACCGGAGAGCCCTCCCCATGCTCGCCCCGGTCAGGAGCGTCAGGGGCCCGAGCGTGTGGTGAAACCCGGCGGCGATGGTGAACACGCTGAACGGAATCGACGTAAAGCCGGCGAACAGGAGGGTCCAGAACGCGTTCTCCCGGTAGAGGAAGAGCACACGGTCGAACGCGGGTGCCACTCCGAGAAACGCGATGAGCCTCTCACCGACTCCCTCGAACAGCGTCGCACCGATGAGGTACCCGATCATCGCTCCGGTTATTGAACCGGCGATGCAGACCGTGGCAATGATGAATGTGCGGTGGGGGCGTGCCAGTGCGAGGGGGACCAGGAGAAGATCCGGGGGGATCGGGAAGAGCGACGCTTCAACGAGCGCCACGACGAAGAGCGCGGGGAGCGCCAGGGGATGCTTCGCCAGCGATGCCAGCCGGTCCCTGAGAGAATGGAGGCGCACCGCAAGCATGGGCATCGGCTCGTCAGGCCTGAGTGGAAACGGTGACGGAGCGGCGGATCGACGTAGCGGTGACTTCCGCTCCCATCTCCGCGACAAGATCGATATCAGCCTCCACATTCCCCGATGCGAGGCAGAAGATCGTGTCCCCGTCATAGGAAGTATGCGCCGGCCTCACGGCGCGCGCCATTCCGTCGTGCGCACGCATCGCGACACGATTGGCATCGACTTTCGAGAGGGCCCCGTTCGTCAGGAGGGCGACGAGGACGGTGTTCGACGACGACGCCTTCCCCCGCGACACCACGCGGAGTGTCTCCCCTGCGCTTCGCCACTTTCCCCGCCCGTCGCGGGCTCCCGCGAGTACGCCCCCTGCATCGTCGAGTATATCCCCGAGCGCATTGACGACCGAGGCCGCACACACGATGAGCCCGTTCCGCTCAAGTGAGGAGATGCCGAATCCCCCCGGCATCGAGTATTCGAGGCCGGCCCATTTCCCGACCGTGGCTCCCGCTCCCGCACCCACAGCTCCTTCCCGGATCTCCGTCGCAGATGCGGCGCGGGCGGCCGCGTAGCCGGATTCGGCGGTGGGCCTGACCGACGCGGACCCCACATTGAGATCGAACACGACGGCCGCCGGCACGATCGGCACGATCCCCCACGGTGTGCGGTACCCGGTCCCCCGCTCTTCGAGGAAACGCATGACGCCATCTGCGGCAGCAAGGCCGAAAGCACTCCCGCCGCTCAGGAGGACCGCATGCACTTCATTCATCTTTTTTCCGTTTTCCAGGAGAGCGGTCTCGCGGGTCCCCGGTGAGCTCCCCCGTACATCGCATCCCCCCACCGTTCGGGACGGGCAGAGTATGACCGTGCAGCCCGTCCGTGCGGATGAATCCGTCCAGTGTCCGATCGAGAAGCCCTCTGGTATCATCGGCAGGCGTGCATTTTAGGCATGGAAACGGCGGTGGGCGGAGAGGAGTATGCCGCACGCTACCCCGACATTGAGTGACTCCCCAACCCCGTAACGCCGGATAGCCACGCGCTCGTCAGCCAGCCGGGAGAGATCTCCCGAGACGCCGCGCGCCTCGTTGCCGAAGACAACGAGGGAGCGCTCCGAGAAGTGCACATCGCCGTCGAACAGATCCGCGGAGGGATCGGTGACGTACACCGCGTAGCCCTGTTCCTTCGCCTGCACGACGCACTCGGGAAGATCGAGTCCCGTCACGACCGGGACGTGGAAAATACCTCCCATTGTCGAGCGGACGACTTTGGGGTTGTAGAGGTCGACGCTGGTCCGGCCGAGAAGTATCCCCCCGGCTCCGAACCAGTCGCACGTCCGTACGATCGACCCCAGGTTTCCGGGATCGGCGATCCCGTCGAGCGCAACAACAAGCGCCGGCGGCGCGATCCGGCGGATCAGTTCCCCGGCGCTTTCATCCCTCTTCCGAACGACCGCAAGCACACCCTGAGCATTCACGGTGTCCGCGAACTGAGAAAGTTCACGGTGTGTGACCTGCTGGCAACTGGCCCCCCGGGCGCGGAGGAGCCCTATGAGATCTCCTCCCGCGGGGGACGCTTCGAATGCTGCGGTGGAAAACGCTTCCGGGATATCGAATGACGACTCCGCGGCGTCCCGTACGAGCCGGAGCCCCTCAACGACAAACAGGTTCAGTTCATCCCGGACCTTCTTTTGCGACAGCGAGCGGATCTCGCGGATCCTGTTCTTTGTGAGGGACATTCCCTATTCGGCGTATTCTCCCCAGACACCGCGCAGGGTGTCGGAGATCTCGCCGACCGTTGCATATGCCTCCACCGCCCTGAGTATGTGCGGCATGAGGTTGTCCTTCCCGGCGGCCGCTTTCCTGACGGCATCGAGCGCGGAGGTAACCTCCGGCGCCGAACGCCCTTCCCGTACCGACCGGAGCCTTGCGATCTGGCGTGCGGCTGCCGTTTCATCGATCCGGAGCAGCTCGGGCTGCGGGCGTGCCGCAGTCTCGAATGCGTTGACCCCGACAATCGTCTTCTCATTCTCCTCGATCGCCCGCTGGTACCTGTACGCGCTCTCCGTTATACGGGTCTGGTAGAACTTTTGCTCGATGGCCCTGACCGCCCCCCCCCGGTCGTCGATGCTTTGTATGATTCTCTGCGCCTCCGACTCCAGTTGGTCTGTGAGGGCTTCCACGGCAAAAGACCCTCCGAGGGGGTCGACGGTCTCCGCAACGCCTGATTCGAATGCGATGACCTGCTGTGTCCTGAGCGCCAGTGTCGCCGAATCTTCGGTGGGGAGCGCGAGCGCCTCATCGCGGCTGTTCGTGTGGAGTGACTGGCACCCCCCGAGCACGGCGGCAAGCGCCTGCAGCGTTACGCGCACCACGTTGTTTTCGATCTGCTGGGCCGTCAGCGTCGCCCCCCCCGTCTGCGCGTGGAACCGGAGCTTCATGGTCTCGGCGGACTTCGCACCGAAGCGCTCTTTCATGATCCGCGCCCAGAGCCTCCGGGCCGCCCGGAATTTCGCAATCTCCTCAAGAAAATTGTTGTGCGCATTGAAAAAGAAAGAGAGCTGAGAACCGAACCCGTCGATGTCCAGTCCCGCCTCCAGCGCCGCCTGAACGTAGGCGATACCGTTTGCCAGCGTGAAACCGAGTTCTTCGGCCGCTGTGGCTCCCGCCTCCCGTATGTGGTACCCGCTGATCGATATGGTGTTCCAGCGGGGAATTTCAGCGCTGCACCATCGGAAAATGTCCGTCACGAGCCTCATGGAGGGGGCGGGGGGGTAGATATGAGTTCCGCGGGAGACATACTCCTTCAATATGTCGTTCTGCACCGTCCCGGAGAGCTTCTTCATGTCCGCCCCCTGGCTCCGGGCGATGGCGACGTACATCGAGAGGAGTATCGCCGCGGTTGCGTTGATCGTCATGGATGTCGTCACCCCTTCAAGGGGGATCCCCCTGAAGAGGATCTCCATGTCGGCAAGAGTGTCGATCGCCACCCCCACCTTCCCCACTTCTCCGCGCGAGAGTTCATGGTCCGAATCGTATCCGAGCTGCGTCGGAAGATCGAACGCAACCGAGAGCCCCGTTGTGCCGTTCCGGAGCAGATGGAGGTATCGCCGGTTCGATTCCTCGGCGGTGCCGAATCCGGCATACTGCCGCATTGTCCAGAACTTTCCCCGGTACATCGTGGGATAGGGCCCGCGCGTGAAAGGGTATTCGCCGGGCGAACCGATGTCGCGGGTGTAATCCCGTTTCACAGGAGCATACAGGCGTTCGATCACGAACCCCGAATCGGACCTGAACGCCCCTTTCCGTTCACCGCTTTTTCCGCGCGACGGTTTCACCGGATGCTCTTCCCCCGTTCGTTGACGATGGCCTATGATAAACAGATCGGACCGGAGAATCAAGGAATCCTCAGCGCCAGGGGAGTTCCCGCACGCTCCTGCCGTCCGTCGCCAGGACGACCGCCCCATCCCTGTCGGTCCTGAGAACGCGCACTCGGGCGGCGTCGAGCCGTCGGAGGAGCGCGGCGGAGGGGTGACGGAACCTGTTGTGCAGACCGACGGAAACAAGCGCAACGTCGGGACGGACAGCATCGAGAAACTCCTGCGATGTCCCGCTGTCGCTCCCATGATGGGCGACTTTCAAAACAGTCGAACGGAGGAAACTGCCGAACGAACGGATCATCCGCATCTCCGATTCCTTCTCCGCATCCCCCGTGAACAGGAATGACACATCGCCGTACACGAGCTTGAAAACGATCGACGCGTTGTTGGACCCTCCGCGGCGGGAAGGCGGGGTGGACGCCGTTCTCTGGCGCCCGGGCCAGAGCACATAGAGCCTGGCACACTGCGCAGCCGTGATACTCTCCCCTCTCCATGCGAGCGAGAGAGGAGATCCGCGCGCGCGCGCGGCCGCGTGATACGAACCGAAGACAACGGTCATCCCCCCGGCGTCGCTCTCGATAACCCGCCTGACGGGGAAGCTCCGGATGATGAACGCCGCCCCTCCGCAATGATCCGCATCCGGGTGCGTGATGAGGAGTATGTCGATGGCACGGATCCCCTTCCGCTTCAGGAACGGGAGGACGGTCTTTTTCCCTGCATTCCGGGCGAGCGTAAGCGGACCGGCATCCACCAGGAGCGTCTCTCCTCCAGGAAATTCGACAAGAATGGCGTCCCCCTGTCCCACATCGATCATGCTCACCCGGAGAACACCCCGGCCGGAGACCGGATCCGGGCGGAGGAACATGACGGCATTCAGACCCGCGAGGAGAAGGGCAAGGAACCTCGCGGCCCCCCTCCGGTCCCTCCAGTGCGTTGCCAGCCCGATCCCGGCATACCAGGGGATCGCCTCCCAGAGGCCGAAACGGCCCGTCGCAACGGAGGCGAAAGGGAGCGACCCTGCAAACTCGGAAAACCGGATCGTCCAATTGAGGAGAAGGCCGTCTGCGGCGGCATATGCCGCGCCCAGGGGGGAACTGATCAGACCGGCCCCGAGTGAAAGCACACCGAGCACCATGCCGGCCCCTGTCGCCGGAACAACCGCAATGTTCGTCAGGAGGCCGACGAGCGAGACACGCCCGAAACAGGCGGCGGTGACGGGAAGCGTTCCGAGCGAAACAATCAGGGAAAGGGCGATCGAACGCAGTACCCAGGCACAGGAGCGGAAAATGAGCCCGCGCCCTTCCCCGCGTGCGATCATGCGCTGGAGGGGGGGGAGGAAGAACAGAATGGCAAGTACCGCGCCGAATGAGAGCTGGAATCCCGCATCGAAGATCTGCCGGGAATCCACCCCGAGGATCAGAAGGGCCGCCACGCCGAGGGCATTGCGCGAGCTGCTCCTTCTTTGCACCGGACCCCGGAGAATAAAGACGAGCGCCATAACCGTTCCCCGGACGACCGGGGGATGCGCCTGGGCGAGTACCATATAGAAGAGAAGCGCCGGAGCTGCAATGAATGGACGGAGCCGCCGGGGGACACGGAAGAGGGTAAGTGCGGCCATCACCATGGCGGCGACGACAAGCACCCTGTACCCGGAGATCGCAAGCACGTGCGCGACGCCGGCATCGACGAACGCCTCCTTTGTCTCCTCGGAGATTCCGGACCGTTCGCCGAGCAGGAGGTCTTTCAGGAATTCCCCCTCCATCCCCGGAAGCGTCTCCCCGACGCGGCGGAGGATTGCTCCTCTGATCGGGTATAGGCACTCTCTCATGAAGGGCGCGCCGCCCGTGGAATCCCGTATCACGATCCCGCCCGGGTCCTCCACGGAAAGGACCGCGACGATCCCCATATTTTCGTAGTAAGCGCGGAGGCTGAACTCGCCCGGATTCCGTTCGGCCGGAGGCGCGGAAATCGATCCGCGCAACAGAAGTGTCATGCCGTACGAGATCGGGCATGCGCTCCCCATCGGGCGGCGGACGGCCACGGAGATCAGTAGAGGGAGCAAGGCTCCCCGGCCATCGACATAACATGAATCGGAGAGGAGCGTGAACGTGATCCCCCTTCCTTTCACCTCAGGGGGTCCTGTCACTCTCCCCGTCACCAGGACGGCCTTCGCATTGGGGGGTTCGGGGAGCAAAGGGTGAGCCGGACTGTCCATGGCGAGCTTGAGCGCACCGCACGAGAGGAAGAGCAACCCTGCAATGATCGAAAGAAATGCCCCGGGGCATGCGGCTCTCTTCACCGCCACCACGGTCGGGAGCCAGAGCACAAGGCAGAGGAATCCCCATGCGGGCGGAGGGAGATGAACATGCGCACCGATGATTATTCCGGCTGCAAAACAAAAGGCGAGCCTGAATGCGGGGGCGGGAAGGAGCGAGGATTCCGGCGGGGAGGGGAAACGCGTCATCAGGTTTTTCTCCCTGTGACATGCCCCCGGGCATGCCCCGGCCAGGGCCGGGTCTTAGAGCGCGCCGCCCGTGTATTCGAGCAGCGACGGGGTAACGGCAGTCAGGTCGGCGCCTGGCTCGAAACGGTCCGCGAATGACCGTGCTCCCGCACCGTAGAGTATCAGCGGCACGGGATGGCGGGTGTGCGTCTTCGTCGTCAGGTCCTCTATGTTTCCGTGGTCACTCGTGACGAGGAGGAGCGTTTCAACCGTGTCGAGAGAGTCGAGGATCCCCCCCAGCATCGCGTCAAACGTCTCGAGGACGCTGACCGCCTCCCGGGCATTCATCGCGTGCCCGGCGAAATCGGTTTTCCAGTACTCGAAGAGGACAAAATCGTGTTCCCGGGAGAGCCTGGAGAGCCGTTCCCCCGCCTCCGCCGGCGGGATCACCGGGATGTCCGGATACCCGAGTGCGTGCCACCCTGCATTTGTGATATCGGCGGAGACCGCCATCCCGCGTGCAAGGTCTTCGGCCCGCAGGAGCGGCACACCGCTTGTCGTGCAGGAGAGCGTCGTCACCGACATGCGCGAGCGGTGACCGCCCAGGTAATCAAAAAACCGTTGCGGGAAGGCGTTTGCGAACAGGGGGGATTTGCCCGCGTTGCGGAGGCGGCGGAAAATGCTCCGCTCCGCGATGACCGGTTTCAACGTCGAGTACGGGTGAGGCCCGAAATGTTTCCCTGCAAGAACCGCCCCGTTCGCTCCGGTGAAGAGTGACGTCTGCCCCGTACCGCTTTGCGGAAGGCCGGGAACCCCCAGCGTGGCGTCCAGGGGGAGCACGGAGGCTGCGCCCGAACTGATCCGCCTCCGGCCCAGCGACGGGAGCTCGCCACCGAACATGGAGCGAAGTGCCGGCATGCGGGCCGCGAAAAGAGGGTTGACCGACGGGTCCTTCACGCCGATCCCCACACCGTCCAAAAAGAGCATCAGAACCCGCCGCACACACTCCCCCCCTTCAGCAGTTTACTTGAATGAGGCGGTGCGTGAGGCGATGTACTTCGACCACCCTTTTTCGATGGTGGAGTATTCATCCCCGAACACTTTCTTGAAGACCCTGTCCACCGACGTCGTTCCGTCGAATTCGCGGAAGAGCCTGAACGCACGTTTCTCCCCGTATTTCTGGACAAAGTAGGTCATCGTGCTCGAGAGGATGTAATGCACGTCTTCCCGCTGGGGGGGATTGGGGTATTCCTGAATGTCCTGGTTGAGGTCGGAAAATGCAGTGAGCCTGGCCCCCAGTGGAGGCGTCATGCCTGCCGTCTCGCCGGAGTAGTACGAGGCGAACGATTCGACAAGCCAGCGGGGACAACCCTTCTGTCCGCTCGCCTCCAGGAACGCAAGCGCTATTTCGTAGGCGATCGACTTCTCAAAGAGCTTCCTTTGCGTCATCGCCGAGATCGGCTGAAGATGCAGGGTGCCGCGCTGGTACAACGCGGTCCGCCACGGCCTTTTGAGCGTCGTCTCTTCGAGAAACTTTCCCACCGATTCGTAGATGCGCACATCGATCTTCACCTTCGGTTCAAGGCCGAGATCCGCCGAAAGTGATCTGTACTCCGACTGCAGATAATCCATCACCTTGCGAGCGTCCCCCTGCGGTACACCCCGCTGGTACTTCACTTCGAAGTGCGCGCTGCTGAGTGTTCCGAATGTGTCCTGTGCGAACAGGACCCGCGGCGCGAGTGATGCGGAAAGAAGTAGGGCGATCCCCGCGTAGCGTACACGAGTCAGCATGGTCATGACGATGCGCTCCTAGGCTGGTTGTGAATTGGACATTCGATCAGAACCGTGACCGGACCGTCGTTCACGATCCTCACGCTCATCATCGCCCGGAATTCTCCGCTCCGGACTTTTTCCTCCCCCAGTATCTCCTTCATTCTCCCGAGGAACGCCTCATACAACGGGGCGGCCTCTTCGGGGGGAGCGGCCTCGCCGAATCCGGGGCGGTTCCCTTTCCGCGTGTCGGCATACAGCGTGAACTGTGAGACCACGAGCGCGCTTCCGCCCGCGTGGGCGAGGCTCAGGTTCATTTTCCCCTCCGCATCCTCCATGACGCGGAGTGCCGCACATTTCTCCGCGAGGGAGAGTGCATCCTTCCCGGTGTCCCCCTTCCGCACGCCGACGAGTATGACGTATCCCTTCCCGATCCTGGCCGTCTCTTCTCCGTGAATCCAGACGGCCCCTTCGCTGACTCGCTGGACGAGGGCCATCACGACGGAGGAAATCCCCCCGCGGCGAATCCCGTGAGGATGCGGCCGATGCCGCCGAAATCGTTTTGAACTCCTATGCCGGTCAGCCCGGACTCGCGGGCGATCCTTGCGGCGGCCTCCGCCTGCCCGTAGCCGATCTCCAGGAACATCCCCCCGCCGGGGCGGAGAACCCCCGTCGCGAGACCGGCGATTCTCCGGATGAACCGGAACCCGTCGGCCCCGTCGGTCGTTGCGAGCCGCGGCTCAAACTCCCTCACCTCCGGCTCGAGGAGATTGAATTCCGCCTCGCTGACATATGGAGGATTCGACACCACCGCGTCGAACACGCGCCCGTCGAATTCCCCTTCAAGCTCGGCTGAGAAGACGTCCCTCCGAAGGAACTCCACGTTCCCCAGGCCGTGACGCTCACAGTTGCGGCGGGCCACCTCGAGCGCATCGCCGCTCGTTTCCAGCGATGTGACGTGCGCACCGGGGAGGAATTTCCCCAGGGCGACTGCAATATTCCCCGAGCCTGTCCCGATCTCGAGTATGCGCCCCCCGGCGCTCCCGGAGCTTTTCAGCCATCGGATCGACTCTTCGACCAGATTTTCGGTCTCGGGCCGCGGGATGAGGACGGCGGAGGTGACCTCGAAGGGGAGCCCCATGAACTCCGTCTCCCCCAGTATGTATTGTACCGGCTCGTGCGTCATCCGTCGCAGCAGCAATTTTTTGAACAGTGCGAGCTCGCGTGCCGCAAGCGGCCTGTCGAACTGGAGATACAGGCCGAGCCGGGGAAGGCGCAAAGCGTGCGCCAGAAGCAGTTCCGCATTGAGCCGGGATTCTTCGAATGACCGCTCCCGCAGATAGTGCGCCGTCCATTCCAGAAGCGGCAGTACTGTCCACTTCCGCTCCGGAGCGTCCTCGTTCGTGGGCAGGGGCGTCGTCATACACGGTGCAATATATCACCGTCGCGCCCGAAATGCAACGAGCAACTCCGTCTCACCCTCACACCAGTTTTCCTCACGCAGGCCCCTCCTGCACGATGAGTGTCCGCGGTTCGCGGACGTTTCGGACAAGATAGGTGATTCCGGCCACGGAGGAAAGGCCGCCGACGAGAAAGACGGCCGGAAGGCCGAACCACTCGCTCAGAATCCCGCCGATCATCCCCGAGAGGTAAAACGGGGCGAGGAGTGTGTTCATAAGTCCGACGTACGTCGATCTCTTGTTCGCCGGTCCGTATTCGATCGACATGTTGTACCGCGCCATCATCTCGGTCCCCAGGTTGACTCCGAGGAAGAGGTACACCAGACGGAACCAGCCGAGCGTCGGCGCCGCGAGCGCCGTGATGGTCGCCCCGAGCAGGCTGGCAGATGCGACAAGGAGCGAGGTCTTGTTCCCGTACCTGTCCGCCAGGTAGCCGGTGACGAGCGCGCCTACCACCTGGATCGCCACCATGATGAGCGTGAATTCTCCTATCGACGACTCATCGGCCTGAAACCTCCCGAGCGCGTACACGGTGAAAAAGCTCACAGGCATCGTGGCGAACGTGAGCATCGCGCAGGCGGTGATGAACCTCCTGAACGGGGGATTGGATTTCAGGACATCGGGGAGTTCCTTCAGAAACGCAAAGAAGGGGCGGCGGGGAGAGACGGCGCTCGGCTCGCTTTCCACGAGCCCCGACTGCGTGGCGAGTGAAGCCATCTGGAGAGCAAACGCCGCGAAAAACGCGATTGCATAGGAGGCCGGGAATGTGAATCTCGCGAGTATCCAGGTGAGGCAGAGCCCGCAGACGAACGCGCACCCTCCCCCCACGGAATTACGGAGGCCCACGAGGCGTCCCCGTTTCCCGGGATGAGTCAGCTTTGCAAAGAGGTCAAACCAGCCGGGCGTGGAAATACCGACGACCACCTGCATCGCCGTATACAGGAGAAGGAAGAGCCAGAGTGCAAGGGACGGCCGGTCGCTCCCGAGGAGGAGTATGGCAAATGCCATGACGAGCAGAAACAGCCTGTGTGTGGCCCCGAATCCCAGCGACCAGGGCTTCTTCCAGGGGATCGTTTCGACGTACCGCGCGGCAAATATCTGGGGGATGAACAGCCCGACATACACCAGGACCCCCAGGGCTCCGACGGCGATATTGCTTCCCCCGAGCCTGTTGACAAGTGCCGGCAGGACGGTCTGCGGGTTGATGAACGCCGCCGAGGCTACAAAGAGCGCCCCTTCAACGGTATTCAGGAGGAAATTCCTCCGTTCTGTGTGGAAGGCGCCCGGGACCAGATTCCACAGGTCTTTCACTGCGCGAGGCCCCCGCTTTCCCGGGGCGCGTCGTACACGACCTCCCCCGCGATGATGGTCGCCGCCACACGCGTTGTCAGAATCTTCGGGGGATCGATCTTCATGATGTCATCAGTAAGTACAACCAGGTCCGCCCATTTTCCGGGTTCGATGCTCCCCTTTTCTTTTTCCTGGAACCCCGCGAATGCCCCCCAGAGCGTGTATGATCTTAGCGCCTCCTCACGCGTCATCCGCTCTCCCGGGTTCCACCCCCCCTCCGGGAGCCCGTTCTGATCCTGCCGGGTGACGGCGGCGTAGAACCCCCACAGGGGGTTCGGGCTCTCGACGGGAAAATCCGATCCGCCCGGAACAATGCTCCCCTGACGCAGGAGCGATCTCCACGCGTAGGCCCCCTGTATCCGTTCAGGGCCGAGTCTCTTGATCGCCCAGGGCATGTCCGACGTGCAGTGGGAGGCCTGCATCACCGGGATAACACCCAGCGCTTTGAAACGGGGAATGTCCGCTCTCGAGAGCACCTGCGCGTGCTCGACCCGGAAACGAATGTCCCGCCCCTTCGCGCCCCGGGATGTAAGGGCCTCGTCATAGACGTCAAGGACGAACGCATTCGCCCTGTCGCCGATAGCATGCGTGCAGAGCTGGAACCCCGCGTCGAGCGCTTCTTCCGCCGCCCCGAGCAACTCGGCCCGTGACGTAAGTGTGAGCCCTCTGTTCCCCGGATCGTCAGAGTACGGTTCGATCAGTGCCGCCCCTCTCGACCCGAGCGCCCCGTCAGCGTAAAATTTCACCGCCCGGACGGTCAGCCTCCCCGCGTGAGTCTCCTTCAGGGGGCCCGAGTTCCGGAAGCGCGCCCAGGACCCGGAAGACGAGCCTCTGAGGGCCACATACACGCGGAAAGGGAACTGTCCCCTGTCAATGAGACTCCTGTAAATCGCCACGCCACCCGAATCGACACCCATGTCATGGACTTCGGTCAGACCAGAGGCGACACAGGCCCGGACCGCCCTGCGTATCGCTTCGGTCCTTTCCTCCTCCGAGGGAGGAGGAATCATGCTCTGGAGGGCATCCACGGCGTTGTCGATGAACACGCCGGTGAGCCTCCCTTTCCTGTCTCGGACGATCCTTCCCCCGGGAGGATCCGGGGTCTTCTCATCGATCCCCGCGATTGCAAGAGCCTTGCTGTTGACCCACACGGCATGCCCGTCCACGCGCGTCAGGAAAACAGGGACCGAAGCGGACACCCGGTCGAGCGACGCCCGCGTCGGGAATCCATTTCCGGGCCAGCGGTTTTGATCCCATCCGCGCCCCCGGATCCATCCTCCCCCCGCAGTATCGCGCACCGCTCGGGCCACCCGTCCGGCCGCTTCCTCCTCGGAGAGTGTGCCCGAGAGATCAAGATTCATCAGCGCCGCCCCAAGGCCCTCCAGGTGGGCATGGGAGTCGATAAAGCCGGGATAGACAGGCTTCCCCCCGAGGTCAATCGTTTTTTCGGCGCGGTAGGAGGAGCGGATCTCGTGGTCCGACCCCACCGCGAGGATCCTGTCCCCACGGATCGCCAACGCCGAGGCGATGGGCTTCCCTTCGTCGAGCGTATAGATGACGCCGTTCAGAAGAATCATGGATGCATCTCCGGGCCTGGAGAGGAGGGAATACAGGAGCACACCGGCCCCGATCACGAGGGCCGACACTGCGACCTTTTTTTTCATCGACGTACCTGTGAGGAGAACGGAGCATCCGGTGCAAAAGAGGGAGGCAATATAGACATCCGGTCGCTGAGATTCCAGCCGCGTTGCAACTCAGCGGGGCATTCCCTACGTTGCACGTCACTTCAGGGAGAGGACGCCATGATCAGTGCACGCCGCCGCCACCCCGTCCCCGCAGGCGAGTTCCGCCGGTTCGTCTCCATAGTCCGGAGGCTCCGGAAAGAATGCCCGTGGGACAGGAAGCAGACGCATCGCTCGCTCGGAGAGAGCCTCCTTGAGGAGACATATGAAGTGCTCGATGCGGTGGACCGGCGTGACACCGCGGACCTGTCACAGGAACTCGGCGACCTGATGCTCCACATCGCCATGCATGCCACGATCGGGGAAGAGTCGGGCGAATTCACCTTCGCCCGGGTCCTCACCGGGATCAGCGACAAACTGGTGCGGCGGCACCCGCATGTCTTCGGTAACGTGCGGGCGAAGGGAGCGGGCGACGTGCTGAAAAACTGGGAACAGCTCAAGATGAACGAGGGACGGCGCTCGGTGCTCGAGGGGATCCCCCGCGGCTTCCCGGCGATCCAGCGGGCGATGCAGGTCCAGCGGCGGGCCGCTGCCGTCGGGTTCGACTGGCCGAAAACGGAGGACGTCCTGAAGAAGGTCACGGAGGAGGCGGAGGAGGTGCGCGCGGCACGGGGGAGGCGCCGCCGGGAAGAAGAATTCGGGGACCTCCTCTTCGCACTAGTAAATTACGCCCGGTTCACCGGTGTGAATCCGGAACGCGCGCTGCGGGGAACCGTGGAGAGATTCACGCGCCGCTTCCAGTACATCGAGAAAAGTCTGGCCGCGCGCGGGATCAGAACCGGCGACGCATCGCTCCATGCAATGGACGCACTCTGGGAGGAAGCGAAGAAGAAACGGCCCGGCCGCCGCCGCCAACGGTCACGCCGCTCCGAGGCATGACTCACAGTCCCGCCGATTTCAGGCGGGACCGGGAGACCTCAGAGCTCCTCCCCTTCACGCGCCTTCCCGTTCGCGTGCCTTTCGTAGGCGTCGATGATGTCCTTCACGAGCCGGTGGCGGACGACGTCGTTCCTGTCGAAGTAGACGAACGAGATTCCCGCCACCCCGCGGAGCACTTCCTGGACCTGCACGAGCCCGGAGCTTGTTTTTTTCGGCAGGTCAATCTGGGTAACATCCCCCGTCACTATCGCGCGTGAGTTCGGACCGAGCCTGGTGAGGAACATCTTCATCTGCATCGTCGAGGCGTTCTGGGCCTCGTCGAGTATGACGTAGGCGTTGTTCAGCGTCCGGCCGCGCATGTAGGCGAGCGGAGCGATCTCGATGATCCGTTTCTCGATGTAGCCCCGGAGCTTCTCGGCCGGGACCATATCGTCGAGGGCGTCGTACAGGGGCCGGAGGAACGGATCGACTTTCTCTTTGAGGTCGCCCGGAAGGAATCCGAGGCTTTCCCCCGCCTCCACCGCGGGACGCGTCAGCACGATCTTGGTGATCTCGTTGTTCTTCAGCGCGGCAACGGCGAGCGCGACGGCCATGTAGGTTTTGCCGGTGCCCGCGGGACCGATTGCGAAGACGATATCGTTTTTCCGGACCTCACGGACGTAGGCGCGCCCCCCGGGGGTCTTGGCGCGGATCATCTGGTTCCTTGTGAACAGGATCAGGGCATCGAGCTCGTCCGTGCTGAGCGAAGAGGCTATGCCCCGGGGAAGCGCCGGTTCGCCGTTTGCGGTCACGAGATCTATCACCGTGTCCACGTCGTTGGCCGTCAGTGATCCGTTTCTCGCCAGCAGGAACATCAGCTCCTTGAACACGCGCTCGAGCTGGTCCACCTCGCCGGGGTCTCCGCGGAGCGTGATCGCGTCCCCGCGGACGATCACCGTGGAGTCGAACCTCTTCTCGACGATCTGCAGGTTCGCGTCGTTCAACCCCAGCAGCGCCAGGGCGTCAACACCCTCGATCCGCATCTTTTTTTCAGTCACACGCGCCTTCCTCGTTTGTCAAGAACACACAACCCCCTCCCCTGTATGAGACAGGAAAGGGGGTTGTGCTCCGCGCGCGTCCCACAGTGCGGGGAAGCGCCTTCATTGTCCTGTGAGGCCCGCCACTACTTGGCTGATTTCCTGGCGTAGTATTTCTTCGCGGCTGTCTTTTCCTCTGCGTTCAGCTCGTTCCCCTTGGGGATTTTGAGCTTCTGTCCCTGATGAATGACATCGGGATCTTTGATCTGATCCCGGTTCCCCTGCCAGATCCTGGGCCAGAGCCAAGCGTTGTCGTAAATCTCCTTTTTCCTCGAGATGTTCCAGAGGCAATCCCGGTCTTTTGCCCAGGTGCCGACGGTGTAGACCTTCACCTGGTTGCCCAGCGTGGCCTGCAGGCTCTTGACCTTGTCGTTGAGGGCGGTCAGGCGATCCCAGAACTCGGGGATGAGCGATAGCTTGTTCTCCCAGAGCCCCTTCACGGTCCCGGCAAGCGCATCCACTTCGCCGCTGCGCGCAACCAGGTCGGCGTCGGAGAGGCGGGAGAGCTCGTTCGCCTTGTTCTCCGCTGATTCGATTTCCGAGCGGTATGCATCCGCCTTTGAGGCGTCGGAGCCGACGAGGGCATAGAGGGCGTCCATGCACTTCTGGTAGTCGGCGTCGAGCTGTGTTGACTGCGCGGTCAATGCCGTCGCATCATCGCCGAGCGCCTTTGCCTTTGCACTCAGGTCGTTCCGCATCGTCGTGTACTTGGTGATTTCCTGCTGCCACTGGTCCTTCGTCATTTTATCCTGTGCCATCGCGGTTCCCAGGACGAAGACGAGAAGCGCGGCAAGCACGACATACAGTGATTTCAGTTTCATGGGGTGAGACTCCTGGTCGTTGTTCGTGCGTTTACTTTGCCAGCCGCTGCTTCACGATCGCCTGATCGTCGTTACATTTCTTCAGCTTCGCGTTCTTTTCTGCGATCTGCTTGTCGAGAGCGCCCTTCTGATCTTCCTTGGCCGCCACATCCTTCTGCAGCGCCGAGACTTCCTCCTTGAGGTCGTTCAGTTGCTTCATCTGTGCATCATCAGGACTTGACGAGCAACCGACAAGAACGACTGAGCCCGCAAAGAGGATAGCCAGCGCTCGCGCGGTGACCGTCCTGTTGAGCTTTTGCATTGGAACCCCTCCTGAGAGTGATGGGTGTAAGGGAAAGCCTGTACGATCCGCGGTGCGAAACATGGGTTACAATACATAAAAAAGTCCGTTTTGTCAATAGATCAAAAGATCTGCCCCCGCTCTGCAAGGCTCACGTAACCGTTTCCACCGACGATCAGATGGTCGTGCAACGGTATCCCCAGGATCTTCCCCGCCTCGGCGAGCTGGTGCGTTATCGCGATATCCTCCCCGCTCGGTTCGGGGTTCCCGCTCGGGTGGTTGTGAACGACAAGCACGGCGGCGCCTACGTGGTCGATCGCCGCCTTGAAAACCTCGCGCGGATGCACCAGGCTCGCGTTGAGCGTCCCGTGTGACAGCTCGACGGTGGCAAGGACTACGTTTTGCGTGTCGAGAACCAGGACCGCAAACACTTCGTGCGTCAGGTCGCGCAGCCGCGGGATGACGAGCCGTGCGGCGTCTTCGGGCGTCCGAAGCGGCGTCCGTCTTCCTCCGCTGTCCGCCTGCAGGCGGCGCCCGAGCTCGAAGGCAGCGAGTATCCCGAGCGCTTTCGCCTCACCGATCCCTTCCACGCGCATCAACTCGCGGGCATTGCGCCGTGCCAGTCCGGCCAACCCCCTTCCCCCCTGGAGCATACCGGACGCCAGATCGAGCGCAGTCTGCGCCCGGTTCCCCGTACGGATCAGGATCGCAAGGAGCTCGGCGTCGCTCATCGTCTGGGCGCCGTTCCGCAGGAGCTTCTCCCGCGGACGTTCCCCTCTCGGCCACGTGCGGATTGCACCGCGCAGGGCCACACGTTCTTTGATCTGATCAGCGCTTCCCGCCACCTTCCTGTACCCCCCCCTCCTCCCCTGAGCCGGCATTGACCTCCCCGACTTCCCGGATCTCATCCTGTTCGTAGCGGAGCACGGTCAGGGCGCCGTTGACCCGGTCGGCGCCGAGGGCGATTCTGGAATGGAACCCCCGGTAGTCGCGGAGCCCCGCCAGGGCTTTCTCCAGTGTCTCGCGCGTCGCAGCGCCCTCGCCGATCAGCCGGAGCATCATGTCGGCCGTATCGTATCCGAAGAGCGTGTTCTTGGTCGGCTTTTTCCTGAAGCGGGCGGCGAAGCCCGCGGCAAACGATGCGTACGCCCCCCCCGCGGTGTCGATAAACGTGTCCGACTCGAACACGACCCCTTCCGCGTATCGCCTGTTCGCGTTCAGTTCGGCAAAGCTGTTCCACTCCCCCGAACCGAGGACCTGCGTTTGAAAATGAAAGTAGACGATCTGGGACGAAACGATCCCGATCTCTTCCGCACCGCTGATCGGTACATAGATCGCATCGATGCTCTCTACGGGATACTCGAGGCTGTCCACCTTTGATTCATCGTAGACGACAGGGATCTCCATCGAATCCAGGAGCGCACGCGCCCTGGACCCGAGGAGCTGCCGCGCGCTGATGACGCTGGCCCTGTTCATGAGCGAGTCGAGCCGCTTGAGCGGGACACCCAGACCGGCGAATTTCATGAGCGTGGACGGCCTGACCTTCCCGCCAAAAGAGAGTTTCGCGTCGGCACCATCCAGCATCCCGGCGCGCCTGATTGAGGCGAGCTGGGGCTTCAGATCGGATGTTCCTCGCTGGTACCACTGCATGCTCAGGACGCGCGCGCCGAGCCTCGCCGCTTCCCGGAGAAACGCCTCGGCGAGGAATTTCGCATAGGTATCCGACGGAGCAAGGACGGCAAGTGTGCGAAACCCGCGTTGCTGGACGGCATAGCGGGCCATCGCCCGCCCCCGCGCATCGTAGTCAGGGTTTGTCTGGAACACATACCTCCCTGTCGCCGCGATCCCGTTCGCGTTCGCCGTCGGGGTCACCAGCGGGACGCCGCGCGCATTGGCGACCGCCGCTGCGGAGGTCACTTCGGGCGAAAAAACGGGGCCAAGGACACCCACCACATCCTTGTCGTCGGCAAGTTCCCGTGCACCCCTCGTGGCGAGGCCGGGGTCCCGTTCCGTATCCCTGGTCTCAAGCGTCACCGTTATATGGCGCCCCGGACCGAGTCCGAACCTCTCGACAGCAAACTGCACCCCCTCGTACACTTCGTTCCCGACCCCGCCGGCCGGCGACAGTTCCCCCTTTCTCATGAGAGGGAGGAGCACCCCCAGCTTCACATTGCTCCGGGCAATAATGCGGGCACGAAGCTCTGCTTCCTGTCGGGCGAAGCGGTTTTCCGGGTAACGCCCCGCGAGAGAATCCAGCGCGATCACGGAGGCGACGATGTTGCCGGCAGACGCCTCCCGCTGGGCGATCTTGAGCCAGAAGTACGATCGTTCGGCGGGGGTCACCGCCAGTGTCAGGAACCTCCTGAGCTGAGCCGGCCCGAGGCGCGTATCGACCGTGGAGTCCATCGCCTCTTCGATCTTCCGGGCCAGCAGCGGGGGGGAAGTCGGCTTCCGGGTGCGTGACGCGGCCAGGAGCATCTCCATTGCCTCCTCGGGACGATCGATCTTCAGGTAGATGAGGCCAAGCGTGAGTTCGGCGTCGGGCACGTAGCTGCTCGAGGGGAAGCGTGAGAGGAACGACTTCATGGTTTTCGCGGCGTCAAGGTTCTCACCCAGCAGGTAGAGGGCTTTCCCCTTCATGACGAATGCAGCGGTGATGCGGTGCCCCGAGGGGAATTCCGTGATGCACCTGTCGAACCCGACGAGGGCCTCACGTGCGAACCCGGAATCGTAGCGCGCAACAGCCTCCCGGAATATCACCTCGTTTTTACCCGAGAATTCAAGGCGGACCTGGCCGGCGGCCGGGACACATGCGATGAGCAGTCCGGTGAAGAACGTCACCCACCGAAGGGATAGAATCATAGGGCGGCAGCGTTGAGTTGACAGTTCAGTCGCAGTGCGTCGGGCACTGCGTTGGATCGCTATCCGCAGAGACTGCAGAGAGAATTCAGAAGTCCCTGCGGAGGGTCGCCAGCCCGACTCCCGTCGAACCGGCAAAGACAATGGACGTCAGGATCCCCACGGCAACAAGCGGGATCGCAAGCCAGCCCGCCGATGTCGTCCCCCGGATTATCAGGATCTCAAAATACCGGTTCAGGGGAACTACAAGTAAGGCCACGACTGCTCCCAGGTACACCATCCCGGCGAGGAAGGTCAGGGAAGCCCCCTGTGAGGAAGCGATGCGTATCGGGTTCTTCTCCCGGAATGTCGCAAAATACGCTCCCGCGCCGAGATTCAGGGATGTGAGTCCCAGGGCAACGAACGCCGTGCAGAGTGCACCGACAAGGACGAGGACGGGGGAAT